>Ga0272443_10000148_pt1 | contig 134393 bp, 105 predicted proteins | sample SSMAcet12_FD_193581 | JGI IMG/M metagenome (GOLD analysis project Ga0272443, IMG submission 193581) | Marine sediment archaeal communities from Little Sippewissett salt marsh, Falmouth, MA, United States - SSM-Acet-12 | ecosystem: Environmental > Aquatic > Marine > Wetlands > Sediment ... | reverse complement strand
GAATCGCTGTGGCCGTGGTAGCAGCCCACCATCTTGACGATCATATCCCGACCGGTGAAGGCCCGCGCCACGCGGACCGCGCTCATCACCGCCTCGGTCCCACTGCTGACGAGCCTGACCTTCTCGATCGAGGCGAAGGCCCGCACGATTTTCTCGGCCAGTTCGGTCTCGGCCACCGTGGGCGCCCCAAACGACGTGCCTTGGTCCACCGCCCGGTGGATTGCCTCGAGCACAGCCGGGTGCGCGTGGCCCAGGATCATCGGCCCCCAGGAGCCGACGTAATCGATGTACGCGTTGCCGTCGAGGTCCCGGATCGTCGAGCCCGAGGCCGAGGCGATGAACAGCGGGTCCACATCGACCCCGCCGAACGCCCGCACCGGGGAATTGACCCCGCCCGGCAGCACCCGGCAGGCCTGGGAAAACGCGTCACGCGATTTTGAATGTGTTTTCTTTTCGTCTTTCATAGTTCCGGCATGATAGGGCAGCCCGCGTCGGGGTTCAATCAATTTGTGGGGCAACACCATAGGTCCTATGGGTCCTATAGGACCTATTGAACCACGGCCTTCCCGACCGGCCCACAACCACGCGGACTCCGGGCCCGGCCAACGCCTGCCCGCGACTATTTTTCTTGCAAAAGCGGAGCCATTGCAGTAACTTTAAGCCCTTTACGTTTCAATGGATAACAAGCGTTTGCGCCTTGGATCCCCGAGCGATGGTGAATCACGGCAGGCAACTTGTTGCCCATCCTCAAGCGGTGCGGTCTCGAGGCTGGCGTCAAACGCCCGACAAGGACAACCCGGAGTGAACGTATGAACTTAGTCAAGTGGTTCCGGAAGAACAACACCAAGGTGATGGCGGTCGTGGTCATCGTGCTGATGGTCGGCTTCGTCGGCGGTACGGCCCTGACGCAGCTTCTCAGGGGCAGCGGTGGCATGAACAAGGCCGTGGCCTACTACGGGCCCAAGCAGCACAAAATCACCTACAGCGACCGGAATGTGGCGCAGCAGGAGCTGGAGATCGTCCGCGCCCTGGGCGCCGGCCAGATCCTGCAATACCAGGACTTGCGGGGCGTGCTCCTGGGCGAATTGCTGTTCTCCGAAGGCAGCTCGGCCGAACTGATCAGCGGCCTGCGCCAGCACATCCAGCAGAATCGCTACTACGTCAGCGACAAGCAGCTTCGCGCCATGTACGACCGCACAGTGCCGGCTGATATCTACTGGATCCTGCTGCGCGACGAGGCCTACAACGCCGGCTTCCACGTGCGCAGCGAAGACGTCGGCCAGATGCTCGGCCGGATCATCCCCCAGCTCTACCAGGGCGCGACCTACACCGATACGATGCGGGCCCTGGTCAGCCGGTACGGGATTCCCGAGAAGGATATCCTGGAGACTTTCGGCAAGCTGTGGGCCGTATTGCAGTATGCCGAGACCGTCTGTTCGACCGAAAGCGTCACCGACGCGGAGATCCGGCATCTGGCCAACTACGAGTTCCAGACCTTGAATGCCGAGTGCGTTCAGCTCGAGGCCGCCTATTTCGTGGATAAGAGCATGACGCCGTCGGCAGAAGAGATGGCCGCGCAGTTCGCGAAATACAAATCCTTCCCGCCCGGGGAACCCGACGAACAGAATCCCTACGGATTCGGCTACCGGCTGCCCAGCCGGGTCCAGCTCGACTATATCGTCGTGGACCTGAGCGACGTCGAGGCCACCGTCAGCCGGCCCACGGCTGAAGAAGCCGAGGTCTATTATCAGAACCATCGCGACGACCTGTTCACTGAGGAGGTCCTGTCCGACCCCAACGATCCGAACTCGCCCCGCGTCAATCAGGCCCAGAGTTACGCCGACGTCGTGGATACCATCATGGATCGCTTGACGCGACAGAAGGTCATCTCCAAGGCCGAGCAGATCCTGCTCGACGCCCGCAGCGTGGCGGACGCAGGCCTGGAACCGGTCGGAACAGCGGGAGAGAACCCGGCCGCGGCTCAGGCGACCAAGGCCGATGAAGACAGGCAGTACGACACGATCGCGGCCGAACTCGGCCAGAAGCATGGCGTCTCCCTGTACAGCGGCCGGACCGGAATGCTCAGCGCCGCCGATATTCAGGCCGACCAGCGTCTCGGCCGCTTGTTTCTGACCGGCTATGGGAGCAGCCCCATTCCTTTGAACCAGATTCTGTTCTCGGTGGCCGAGCTGGGAGATGAGGCGGTCACGCTGATGTCCGGCCCGCCGGCCGAGATGAACCGCAGCATCGGTCCCATTCAGGACCCGACCGCAGCCCGGGCCCGCGATCTGTCCGGGCAGATCATGGGCGTCGTCCGCATCGTGGCCGTCGCGCCCGCGGACGAACCCGAGAATCTGGACGTCGAATACAGCACCAAGACGCTGACGGTGGGCGACGAGGCCGCCGACGATGCCGACAGCATCCATTCGGTCAAGACCAAGGTGATCGAAGACCTGCGAACCCTGGCCGCCTGGGATACCACCAGAGCCAAAGCTCAGGAGTTGATCGAGCTGGCGACCAAGGAGAGTTGGGAGCAGGCCGTCAGCCAGTTCAACGAGCGCTATGGGGAGCAGGCCAAGTCGGACCCGAACGATCCGAACGTGTTCGAGCTCCAGAACCTGGCCCGCCTGCAGAGGATTCCTACCGAGCAGATGAACTTCATCAAGTTACGGACGGCCAACACGCCGGGCGCCGGCAAGTTTCTCCGGCAGCTCGTCGTCGAACAGCGTTTCGTCAGCCGGCTCTACTCCCTCCTCCCGGCCCAGAGCGACGCGCTGGACAAGGTTCCGCTGGTCATGGAATTCAAGCCGGACCAGAGCTTCTACTGCCTCAAGAGCCTCTCGGCCCAGCGCCCCAATATCCAGCAGTATGAACAGGCCAAACCCATGCTCCTGGTCCGCACGGAGCGCGTCGAGACGCACAGTCTGGCCGCGGTCCACTTCAATCCCAACAATATCCTCCAGCGCACGCGCTTCGAATTCGCCCGGCAGCCGGAGCCCGAAGAACAAGAGCAGACCGAAGAGGACCAGAAGGACGCAACGTAATGCCGCAAACGTGGAAGGACAACCGCACGCTGTTTCTCACGGTCGTGGGCGCGGCCGCCTGGCTCGTGCCCGGGGGGGGACATTTCCTCCTGAACGAGAAGAAACGGGCCATCGTCATCTGCGTGACGGTCGTACTGATGTTCCTCGTGGGACTGTACGTGGGATCGGTGGGCGTGATCGATCCCATCGGCGCCAAACCCTGGTATGCGGCTCAGTTGATGAATTCACCGGCGGTGTTCTGGCTGGGACGCCTCGGCGCCACCGGAGCGTACCCCGTCTACGGCCGACCGAACGAGATCGGCCAGATCTATACGAGCATCGCCGGCCTGCTTAACCTGCTGTGCATAGTCAACGCCGTCTATATGGCACACATGCGCTGTATGGAAGAGGGACAAGGATAAGATGACCGCCGGAAGTTCCATCCTGTTGGCCAGTTTCACCGTGCCCATGCAGATCGACACGACGCCGGGCTCCATGCTCTGGCTGATTCCGTTGATGGTGGGCATCGCCGTCGTTTACAAAGCCACCAAGGTCCACAAGATCAAGGCCTGGGCGTTCACTAAGGAAACGGCATTGCTGATCGGATCGATCTTCGTGTTCGTCACCGTGGCCGCCCTGATCCTGCACGGCCTCGCCTGGTTCGTCACCGAACAACTGCCCGGCCTGACGGGCGGCTCGACGTTCTAGCCCCCGACCTGCTGCGCCGAATCCTGCAACACCCCGAGTTCCACCAGGGCATTGTAGGCAGCCTTCTGCTCGGCCTCTTTCTTGTTCGCGCCCCAGGCACTGGGGAAATGACGCTGCTCGATGACCACCTCGGACTCGAAGCACTTGTTGTGATCGGGTCCTTTCTCATCCAGCAGGACGTAGATCGGTGCGACGCTGAACTGCTCCTGGGAATGCTGTTGGAGCAGGGACTTGTAGTTGCCGTGGGCTTCTTCCGAGTCCACCTGTTCGATCAGGGTCGCGAAGTGGCGCACGATGAACTCGCGGGCGGCCTCGAAACCGCTGTCGATATAGACGGCCGCGATCACCGCTTCCAGCAAACCGGCCGCCAGCGAGGTGGGCAGCGCCTTGGTGGACAACATGCCTTTGCCCACCGTCAGGAACTTCGGCAAACCCATGCGACGGGCCACACGGGCACAGGTGCCGCGCGAGACCAGCATGCTCTTCATCTTCGTCAGTTCCCCCTCGGCGTAGTCGCGGAACATCTCGAACAACGTCTCACAAATGACCGTCGAGAGAATGGCGTCGCCGAGGAACTCCAGCCGTTCATTGCTGTCGAGCCGGTTGTCCACCGCGGACGAGTGCATGAAGGCACGCTTGACCAGGGCCGTGCTGCTGAATTCGTGCCCCAGGATCTGCTCGATCTGCTGCAGAATATCTTTGTCCATACCAAACCGTCGTGTCGCCCGACCCAAGCCGGAGCGACAAACATCGTAGACCTCTTATGGCTAATCCCGCGAGCAGATGACGAGTACCGCTCCGTCAGAACGGTCTTCGTGACCCACTCTACAAGGAAACAGACATATCGGCAGAAGGCACGCGGCTTCACCCGCGCGCCCCTGCGTCGTTGACTCTATCCGGCAGCTAAGCGGCCTGCACTTAGCTGACCATCTGCAAGCTCGCCAGAGCGACGAACTTATCGTCCACGATTTCAAAGATGCCGTCAAGCCCTGTGATCGTAAAAATCCCCTTCGTCGCCGGGGCAACGCTACAGAAGAGCAGCCGATGCCCGCAGTCGCCCAGCAGCTTCCGCAGCTTCAGCAGCTTCGACAGGCTGGAAGAGGTGATGATGTCCACGTTCGAGAAATCGACCACAACCTCGCAATCCCCACGATCGCGCACGGCTTCGGTGGCAGTCTTGAGCTCATCGCCCAACTCCGGCTCCTGAGGCAAATCGACGAGAATGATGTCCTCAGACCAGTTCTGAATCCCCATGTTTTGTCTCCTTCAGTGTTCCTGTGTATTTCAACATCCACCTGTGTTATCGGCGACAGAGAAGGAGGCATTAAGGAAAAACACGCACATTCGGGCCGCCGGCGTCCGGGCCCCATAAAAGAGAACGTCGCGGTGTTTGGCAGGGCCGGGCCCCGATTCGGCCAGCCGGGCAACCAGGATTTCTCCGGGTGACACCGATCATAGTTTTCGATCCAACCTCCGATAACCTATGGCCTCGCTGACGTGCTCGCTCTGCACGTCTTCGTAACCGTCCAGGTCGGCGATGGTCCGGGCCACCTTGCAGATCTTGTCGTGGGCCCGGGCACTGAGCCCCAGTTCGGCCATCGCGTGCTTGAGATGCATCTCGCCGGCCGCATCGAGCCGGCAGAAGCGCTCGAGCTGCCGATGGGTCATGTAGGCATTCGTCCGGCAGGTCCCATCCCCGAAGCGGCGGGCCTGGACCTGACGGGCGGCCACCACGCGTTCGAGCAGGGCGCCCGAATCGGTCTGCCGGGCCGTCGACCGCAGCTTGCCGAACGCCACCGCCGGCACGTCGATATGAATGTCGATCCGGTCGACCAGCGGACCTGAGACCTTGGCCAGGTAGCGGGCGACCTGGCCCGGCGTGCATTTGCAGTTCCGCAGCGAACTGCCGAAATACCCGCACGGACACGGATTCATCGCCGCGACCAGCATGAACTGGGCCGGGAAGCGGATCGTCTTCTTCGTCCGCGAGACCACCACGTACCCATCCTCCAATGGCTGGCGAATCATCTCCAGTACGTGCCTGGGGAACTCCACGAACTCGTCGAGAAAGAGAATGCCGTAGTGGGCCAGCGACAGCTCGCCCGGGCGGGGCGACGACCCGCCGCCGATCAGGGCCGGACCGCTGGCCGAATGGTGCGGCGTCCGTACCGGTCGCACCGCCATCAGGGCCTGGTCCTTCTTCAGCAGCCCCACGGCCGAGTAGATCCGCGTCGTCTCCAGCGACTCGGCCAGGCTCAGCCCGGGCAGAATCGTCGCCAGCCGCTGGGCCAGCATCGTCTTGCCCGCCCCGGGTGGCCCGATCATCATTATATTGTGCGCGCCCGCCGCGGCCACCTCCAGCGCCCGCTTGACGGACTCCTGGCCCTTCACATCCGCGAAATCGACGTTGTAGTGCGAGGCCCGGCTGAACAGCTCGTCGATATCCGTCACCGTCGGGTCCAGCGGGAGCTGCTCGGAGAGAAAGCCGGCCGCCTGGGCCAGCGTGCCCACGCCGAAAACCTCGATATCCTGCACCACCGCCGCCTCCTGGGCGTTCTCCAGGGGCACGATCATGCGGGCGTAGCCATTGGCGGCCGCCGTCATGGCCATACTGAGCACGCCGTTGACCGGGCGCACGCGCCCGTCCAGCGCCAGCTCGCCCACGATGACGTAGTCCTTGATCCCGGGCCCGCTAAAGAGACCCTGGCCGATCAGGGTGCCCAGCGCGATGGGCAGATCGAACGCCGGTCCGGCCTTCTTCACGTCGGCCGGCGCCAGATTGACAATCCACTGCGTCTTGGGATAGGGATAGCCCGAATTGACGATGGCGCTGCGGACCCGCTCGGCGCTCTCCTTGACCGCGGCGTCGGGCAGGCCGACGATGATCGGCTTTTCGAACCCGCGCCGGGCCACGTCCACCTCGACCTCGCAGAGAACGCCCTCGATGCCCTCGAGGGTCACACTATGCAGCCTCGCCAGCATACCCTTCCTTTTCCGTTTCAATTCCGCACGTCCGCCGCGATTGTACGCCCTGCCACCGGCCCGAACAAGCGGAATCTATGGCCCTTTGACCATATCGCGCCATGAACAGGCCCAATGCCGGGCCGGCACGGTGGCCGGTCCCTACGGAGACCGTTGGCAACCGCCCCGGCCGCCCGAATTGGCTTTGATTGGCTTTGTTTTTTAGCTCCACCGGCGTTCCTGGCCCAAAAACGGCGAAAATTGGCTTTGTTTGGCGCAACTGATGACACCGCAACCGCCCCTCTCGTCCCCGCAGGTCGCCCACCAGGAAAACGGGGACTGGTACGTTCCGCGGAGCGGGTTGTACCTGTCCCCGCTTTCCGCGATCGGGTCTCTGGCGATGTGTCTTGGCTATAGCCATCGTATGCCTCGCCTATTTCGTTTACCAATATACAAACCGCCTCCGCCCCCGTCAAGCCAAATCCCCGCTATTTCTCGTGTAGGGGCCGGCCACCGTGCCGGCCCGCCCCCTCCATACCTGCCTGCCCCGACCCCACCGCCTGTCATCTCGACCGGAGCGCAGCGGAGTGGAGAGATCTCGTTTCGAATTGACTGTGCGTAGCGATTCTTGCCCAAGGCCTCCGAGGAAAGCTGACGAAGCAATTGATGCATCCATTCGCAGCGAGATCTCTCCACTGCGGTCCGGCAGCGCCGGCCCTTCGGTCGAGATGACAGGCGCTGCGGCCTCGAAGTTCACCTTGAGCCGGGTCGAAGGGGCATGCGGACAGAGAAACGCCTCACGGCGCCACTACGAACAGATCCTGACGTCTTGCCCCGCCCGCTTCTTTGGTCTATTCTGTCGCGTAGTGCCCGTGAGGAAGAAAGGACGGGCACCGCCGGACCAGCGATATCGGAGACGAGACGATGAGCCATTCAGACAGCTTTGTTTTCGTCGGACTCAATAGCCGGGTGGCGGCCCTGGACCGCAGCACAGGCCAGATCCAATGGCAGTGGCGTGCACCCAAGCCGCACTCGGGCGGATACGTCTCGCTGCTGCCGCTCGACAGCCAGCGACTGATCGTCTCGGTGAACGGGTACACCTATTGTCTCGACCCGCGCACCGGTGCACAGGTATGGGCCAACGACCTGCCCGGCTTCGGCAGCCAGGTCGCCTCCCTGGCCGCCGCCGGTGCCCACACGCCGCCGCAGCCATCCCTCGGCGCCGCCGCCACCGACGCCGCCGCCGCGGGTGCAGCGGCCGTCTAGAAACCGCATGGGCAACAAGTTGCCCGTCCTGCAGGACTGCCAGTCCAATGGGGCCGCGCACTCTTACGCGCGACAATCTTAAACGCTGTCGCCCGTCGAAATCGACGCATCCTCCATCACTTCGTGGGTGCCTTCTCCGGAGAGGAACTCAAGGCCCTCTCCAGTATCTCAACGATTCCATGGTGCTCGTTCTTTTTAGCAAGCGTCAGCGCGGTCTCGCCGCGACGGTTGCGCGCCGTGATATCGACTCCCTCTGCTATCAGCCGTCTGGCAACCTCGACATGCCCAGCCTCCGCCGCAACCATAAGGGGAGTTGAATTGTCCGCGGCTCTGGCGTGAGGGTCGGCGCCGGCATCCAGGAGCATGATCGCAGCCGCTTGGCGTTCGCCTGCCGAAGCCATGTGCAAAGGAGTGAAGCCGTGGGCGCCTCGGTGATTGACATCCGCTCCCTGCGCTAGCAGATACTCGATGATATCTGGGTTGCCGATTATCGATGCGAGAAGCAGGGGTGAGACCCCGTTGCAGTCGCGCGCGTCGATAGCGGCGCCGTTTTCGACCAGGAGCCTGACAACACCGAGTGAATCCTTCGTGCACGCTGCCATGAGAGCCGTGTGGCCGCCATCGTATGAGCGGTCTACATCAGCTCCCCTCTCCAGTAATAGACGAACGATGTTCTCATATCCCCCCCAAGCTGCCATGGCAAGGACGGTTCCATCCTCCGCCATTCCTCTGGCGTTGACGTCGGCTCCTCGCTGGATCAGAAACGTCGCCATATTGGGGTCGCCATTTGCCAGCGCCATCGGCAATGCCGAAGGTCCGCCTTCTATGTCGCTCTCCATGCTGCAGCCCTTGTTGATGAGGAGTTCTGCAACATCCTGGTGTCTCGCAACAACCGCATGAGTCAAAGCAGTCCAATGGAGATCGCTCGTGAGATTGATATCAGCTTTCTCCTGGAGGAGAAGTGAAACCATTTCAATCCAGCCGCCGCCGGCGGCCATCATCAAAGGTGTCAATCCAGGATCGGTCTGCGCATCGATCTCTGCTCCGAGACCCAGCAGACGCTTCGCCGCACGTCGGCCATCATGCGCAGCAGCTCGAAACAGCGCTGTCCGACCCTGATCGTCAACAGCGTGGAGATCGGCGCCGTTCCTAACAAGCGTGTCAACTGCATCGACACAGTCGTTTTCGGCAGCCAGCATCAAAGGTGTGGTATTCGTATCGGTTAACACGTTGACGCCTACGCCACGCCGCAGAAAGTAGTCGACAAGATCGGCGTGGCCCTTCTGAGCGGCAACGTGCAATACCGTGACGTCATTAGGACCTACTGCCGCAACATCCGCCCCATTTTCGCACAACATCGAAACGATATCTTCATGCCCTTTGGCCGAAGCTCTCAACAAAGCCGTAACCCCTTTGTTGTCTCTCGTATTCACATCAGCGCCCTCGTCAATGAGCCACCGGACAAGGTGATCATATCCGAGGTCCGACGCGATCATTAGGGCAGTGTGGCCTTTGTGCGTTTTGACATCAACATCGGGAACCTGCTTGCGCAACCGCTTGGCAATCTGAAATTGCCCCTTGGCAACAGCCACATGGAAGGGCGTGACGCCATTTTGATCGACGGGCGAGGATTGGCGATCGGTTTCAAGAGACTGCTCTCGCGAGGAGGCACTGTGATAGTGGGCAGCGCAAAGAACCAACATAGAGACAATGGCCAACAGGATACAACGCTTGGCTGTTCTCTCTCTGTCGCGCATGAGGTGTCCCATATGAGCCTCGTAACTGTCCCCGCAATCGAGTCGTCATGAATGCTGTCAGGGACCCAGTGCGCCCTGTTTCCGCATTCCGTAGCTGAGAAGGATGTACCTCCGTTCGGGTGAGACTACACGTTGCCCGCAGTGCGCCGACGACAGAAACGCAAGGTTGACCCCACGAATGATCGAAGCTTCTCCTATCATGATTTCCGCAGGCACATCTCGACTTTAGCGTATCAAGAAGACACAACGTTGTCAAGCCTCATCCGCCGGCACACGCCGGGAAGATGCATTGGCAAGTATCTGAGCGGTTCGGTCACGCCAATACGACGCGTGGGTTGAGAACCCACCCTGCCGGTGCTTTGGTCAGTTCGCTGCGGTGTAATGATTCTGTAGGACTCCGGGCAAATCGCTGAAGGCGTTCTCGATTTCTGCGAGGCTTTTGAGGGCGAAGAGGTGGGCGATGGCGAGGGGATCGGTGCGGTAGTCGGTGTGGCCTTCGTAGAAGCCGTAGCGCATGATGTAGTAGGGCGCCATTTCGCTGAAATGCAGGCGCGTGAGTGACTCGATCAGGTTCGCCATCTGCGGGCCCGTTAGACGGGGATACTTCTCCTGCAGGAACGACTTTTCCTCGGGGGTCAATTCGCGGTGGAGGTCGAATTCGAATCGTCCCTGGACCTCGTCCTGGAAGATGGAATTCTGCCATCCCTTGAATGATTCGGCCTTGAGAGCGATCCTTCTGCCATTGTAGAAGAAGGCCTGGACACTGGAGAAGCGGCCGAACCTGCCGTGTTCTATCTCTTTGAGGATCATATTCCACACGTGGAAGAGCGGCCGTGCCATCTGCGGGTGCGTCAGTCCTAGTCTTGCGACCAGATCGTTGTCACCTTTCAAGACGGAGATGATGTCTTCATCGCTGGCCAGGAAGCCCGCACCGGAGAACCGCCCCGGTCGACCGATGTAGGTGATCACATCGACGGGAAGGCCCGTGATCATGGCTTTCCGATCCAACGCCGCGTCGTCATGGAGCCCGGTCTCCGCCAGAGCAGGGAAATCGCCCCGCTCCACGTCGAGCTGTCGATCTTTGCCAAACAGCGACGGGATCTTCCCGCTGTAGAGCAAGGGGCTGCCGTTCTCGACCGTGACGGGCATAAGGGCATATTTATCGTTCTTCATCAGGGCTATGACGATCTCCGTGCCGTCCGGTGCCACGTACGGCGAAGGAAGGCCCGGTCGTGTGTCAAGCAGGTGGGGATAGAGCAGATACGTTCTCCCTTGATAAGAGACTTGATGGCTGCTGGCTTCCAGCACCTTCGACGCCGCTGCCTCGGGCGCCTGAGCGGCCGGTTGCGACAAGCCATAAGCACTCGTCATCAAGCTGAGCAGTAGACATACCGTCATCCATCGCCACATCTTGGGTCTCCTTGCTTGATACATCGCCATTCGTGGAGTTTCGAAATCACGCCGTTGGTGGACAGGACAGCATGGGCTACAAATCCATCCTACCAGCTATGACGACCCCTGGTGCTCATCGGTTGACAACGATCTTCCGCGAACCCGAAAAACGGCCGGTAGGGTGGGTCCTTGACCCACGCCGTTCGGACGTGTCGATGCGACGCGTGGGTTGAGAACCCACCCTACCGCTACGAACTCGCAGTCAATCGGCCGAGCCGGTGCAGGCACGGTAGGCGGCGGCGAGGGCGAAGATGACGGCGCTGGCGAGGACGATGCAGGCGCCGGTGGGGAGATTGGCGTAGTAGGAGACGGCGAAGCCGCCGACGGCGCTGAGGGCGCCGAAGAGCGTGGCGGTGCAGACGACGGCGCGATGGCCGCGGCAGATCTGGTAGGCGGCGGCCGCGGGGTTGGTGATGAGGCTGAAGATCATCAGGCCTCCGACCAGGGGCAGGTTGACGGCGAGGATGACGCCGCAGAGGCCGAGGAACAGGGTGTAGACCAAGGTCTCGTGTACGCCCGTGGCCGAGGCAATGGTGCGGCTGAACAGCAGCACCTTCAACTCCTTGTTGAACAGCAGCGAAAAGAGCGCCAGCGCCAAGGCCGCGACACCGATGACCACGACCTTCCCGGGGTGGACGAACAGGATGCTGCCCCAGAGCAGGCCGAGCACTTCGGTCCGGCTGCCCTGCGTGAACCCGATGCCCAGGAACGTCAGGCCCAGCATCAGCGAGAACAGGATCGCCAGCGCCACGTTCGGATCGAGCCGGGACCGACCCGGACGAATGCCCGCCAGGCTCATCGCCGCTCCGGCTGAGACGAGCAGTGGGCCGATTGTGGGGTTCAGCCCGAAGAGATAGGCGAAGATCGTGCCGGCCATGGCGGTGTGCGAGATGAAGATGCCGATGAAAGGCAGACGCAACGCGACGAGGTAGACGCCGAGCAGGCCGCAACTGGCCCCGGCGATCGCACCCGCGGCGATGACCGTATAGAAGAACGGATCGATACCCAGCGGACCGGCCTGGCTCAGAAGCACGCTCATCGCTCCACCTCGCTCGCCACGTTGACGGTGTAGCGGCGCCCCTCGGCCACCACGATTCGAAACGCCCCGTCGTAGGCCCGCTGGAGCATCTCGGGGCAGAGGATTTCGTCGGGTCCGCCGTCGGCGACGAGCCGCCCTTCCCGCATCAGGATGATGCGCGTGCAGGCCGGCGGCAAAACGCCCGTCTCGTGCGAGACCATCAGGACCGTGACGTTCGTCTGGCGATACAGACGCTCGACGAACTCGGAGATCTGATGCTTCCAGTTGAAATCGAGGTTGGCGCAGGGCTCGTCGAGCATGAGGATCTCGGGCTCCTGGGTCATGGCCCGGGCGATGAGCACCTTCTGCTGCTCGCCCCCGGAGAGACTGCGAAACGTCTGGTTGCGACGTTCGGCAAGACCCAGCCTATCGATCCAGCGGTCGACAATCGCGTAGTCCTCGCGATCCAGGCGGGCCAACAGCGGCTTCAAACCGGTTCGGCCCATGGCGACCACCTCACGGACCGTGAAGGGCAAGTCCGCGTTGTACTCGGCCGACTGCGGGATGTAACCCATGCGCCTGCGCAATTCGCACTTGGCCCAGGGACTCAGGCCAAGCAGATCGACGTCGTCGATGCGCACCGCTCCTTGCGCCGGCTTAATCAGCCCGGCGCAGGTTTTGAGCAGCGTGGTCTTGCCCGCGCCGTTGGTGCCGATGACGCCGACGAAGGCGCCGGCCGGGATCGTCAACTCGTCGATCTGGAGAATCGTGCGCCCGCTCCGCCGCACGCGGAGGTCGCGCAGGTTCAGGCTACCGCCCCTCATTCTGCACTCGCTTCCAGCAATCGGGCGACATTGTCGCGCAGCAGCCGGTCGAACCCGGGCTCGCCCGTGACCTGCGGCGGGAAATTGCTAAAGACCACGGCACGGGCCTTCAACCGCTCGGCCAGGGCCTGGGCCAGGGCCGTGCCCTCCTGCTGGTTGGCGATGACGAAGCGGACATCGTGACCGGCCGCCTGCTTGAGGCAGTGGTCGACGCTCGCGATGGTTTCGGTGTCACTACCCACGAAGGTCGCGACGACGTTGAGCCCCAGCCACTCGGCGAACTGCGCCTGGTGGTGCGAGGTCAGGACGGGCGCCGCGGCCGCACCGGAATCGGTCACGTCCGAACGCAACGCATCGCTCAGGATATTCAGCCGCTGCTCGATCTCGGTCAGCCGCAAGGCCAGCGCGTCGGCCCTTTCCGGATACGCCTGTGCCAGGACCGCCGCGACCTCCCGGCACGCGTCCAGATAGGAATCGGGCACGCACAGACCGGTCGAGGCTTTGACCAGGTGCGTTTGGAGTCCGTTGTCCTTCAAACGCGCCAGCGCCGCTTCGACCTGCGCCTGGAAATCGAAAAGCAGCAGCATCCGACAGTTCCGCAATTGCCTGACCTGGGCCGGTGAGATATCGAAATGGCCCGGGCACATCCCAGGCGGCGCCAGACACATGACCTGCGTCTGGCTGCCGCCAAGGTCGCGCACCACGGATTCCAGGTACGAATTCGTGACCGCGACGTCGGGCGCCTCTTGCTCTGCCGAACCATCGCTGCAACCGGAGACCAGCAACCCTGGAATCAGGCACAGCACGAGCATGCCACTGCGGAAAGACGTTGTCATAGATGGCTAATTCTCAAAGGAACCGATTTGATTGCCGTTGCGCAGCCGCAACCGCGTGATGATGCCGTCGCCGGTCTGCGGGTCGAACCAGGTCGCGCGCGGCACGGGATATTGCAGCTCGCGCATCCGCGCGTCGTCGAAGTCGGGCCCCTGGCTGTAGAGCACCCAACTGACCGGGGACGACTCGAGGCTGCTGTAGGTCTGGCCTTCCTCCAGTTCGTTGTCCGCGAAGCCGTCGGGAACCCAGAGGTAGGCCCCCTCCTCGACGACGAACGTCCGGTTGTAAATCAGCGTGCCCACCGAGCGGTACTTGTAGGTGTAGCCGCGATTGAAACGGTCTTCGACGCCCGCCGAGAGGAACGTCTCGGACGACGCGGCCGGCAAATAACCGGCTTCGGTCAATTCGCACGGGAGCTGATAGTAATGCTCGCCCAGCATGCAATCGACGCGCGTGGGCGGATACTTGCTGTCGTGATCGAACGAATACGCCTCCAGCGCCAGAGCGATGTCACGCAGTTCGGCGTTGACCACCAGGACCTTCGCCTGGAGACGCGCCTTTCCCGTGACCGGCAGCAGGATGCCCAGCACCAGCGTGATGATGGCGACCACCACCATCAGTTCGATCAGGGTAAAGGCCCGTCTCACAGTGTCACTCCTACAGTGGCGGCTCGGCTGTGTGAGACCGCACTGATCATCTGGGATCAGAACTCCATATCGGCAATTTCGTTCGGATCGACCGCAACCACTTCATCCGCCCGGCGATGTTCCGGCGCCGCCAGGACGTGGCCATTGCCGTCGTAGTTCATCACGTAGAGCCGATAGCCATCGACCAGATTCGCACTGTCCTGATCGAGGATACCGATGATATCGAACGGTTCGGTCAAGTTGAACGAGCCGGCGTAGATCCCGGTGCCGCGCCCGAGCTTGACGGGCAGCGTCTTGACGCCGTCCGTAATCGTCAGCTCGCCATACGGGCCCCAGCCGTTCGGGTCGACCACGTTCACATCGGCAATCTTGATCAGCCGACTCTGGTAGCGTTCGCCCCCGATCTCGCGCTGCGGATCAAAGATGAATCCATCGGCCTCGTCCTTGAGATCGTCGAGCGTCACCAACTCCGGCTGCGGCAGCCTGGCGCCGGCCTCGACCAATTCGACGGTGAAATCGTGATCGGGGTTGTTGCTGTGCTGCTCGTTGACGTTCATCTTGCCCTTATAAGACAGGAAGTATCCCGTGACGCGGATGCGATCGCCCGGGGCGAACTGGGCCGCATTGAGCCGTGTCAACTCGGCCACCCATTCCTCGTTGCTGTATCCACCGTCCGGCGCCACCCAGGGCAGGTTCTGGTAGAGCTGGCCCATCCAGACGGCGGTACCGGCGTGGTCGTCCCCTTCGCCCTGGAAGAAGATCTGCCACTGGCCCGCCATGTCGTACATCTGCACGACGCTATCGTCCGGCGTCGGGTCCAGCATATCGGCCGGGTTGTTCAGCATGATCCCTTCCAACGTCACCTGCTCGGCCGACGTGTAGGTATGCTCCCCTGATCCGTCCACCGCCTGAAACTGAGCGTGCGTCGCGACCTCGGCCCACAGCGCCCCGGCCATCATCAACATAATCACCATACTTGCCACAAGATACTTCTGCATGACTTCGTCCTCCACCTTCTAGCCCTCAAGCCCCTTGAACGGCGCATACGACACACCATTTCGTGTTACCACGCATAACAATACACGATTCGTGCTACTGGCCACAAGGGAAAAAGCTGCCGAATCGCAAGATTTCTCTCGCGGGCCTCCAAGGATCGTCAGAGTCCGAGGAAGAGGATCGCCAAGCCGCAGAGCAGGATACTGCCCCCGGCCAAGGCATGGCTGTAGCGCTGGACCTTCTTCAGGGGCAGGAAATCCACCCCGGCCCGGCCCAGCAACACCGCCGCCAGCATGGTCGAGGTCGTGACGAGGCCGAAAACAGCCGTCACGACGAGCAGATCCACCGTGCCGCTCTCGGCCGCGGGGTACATCAACAGCGGAATCAGCGGCTCGCATGGGCCGAAGACGAAGATCACGAACAGCACCCAAGGCGTCACCGTTTTGGCCGATTCGGCGTCGTGAACGTGGGCGTGCTCACCCAAATGGGTGTGCGTGTGCTGGTGCGGATGGGCCGCGTCGGACAGATGAGGATGCCGGTGCTGATGGGGATGCCGCCGATAGACCAGGCGAATGCCCCAGACAAAATACGCCAGGCCAAACGCGGTCAGCAGCCAGGCCGCCAGATCGCCCCGCACCGATTCGGTCCCCACCAGTCCTTTGAGCGCCAATCCGAAGAAAACGCCGATCAGCCCGAGCACGACCGAACTGGCGATATGCCCCACGGCGCAGATCGCCGTGATGAGCGCCGTCTTGCCGGCCGACCATCGGCGCGCCCAGGCCATCATGATGAAGGGCAGATAATGGTCCGGCCCGAAAAGCGTGTGAAAGAACCCGATCGAAGCGGCGGTCAGTACCAGTGCTCTGAGTTCCTGCGTCACGATGCCAGCGTTCTCCGAAATCAGCAATCAAGCCGTCATGGCTGGGCCAAGAGTAGCCCAATCTCGTCGGCAAATCAACAAAGGCGGTTGACAGAAATCGGCCGAACCCATATTTACAGCACTGAACATGGGTGAAGCAGTTCTTTTCATAAGGAGATTCGATGACGTCATCAGAAAAAGCGTTTACCGTCAAACTGAACAACGAACCGGAATATCAGCGAATCCTGGAGGGCCAGCCGCAAACGCACGGCATGCGCTCAGGCCGGGTCTACCTGGAAGCGGGCAAATCCTGCGGCCAACACAGCACCAAGGACCACGAGGAGCTTCTCGTCTTCTTGGCCGGCGAAGGCCAGGTCCACATTGGCGACAGCGACCAACTCGCGGTCGGCGCCGGGAAAGTGGCCTACATCCCGCCCCGGACCCAGCACGACGTCGAGAACACCGGTTCCGAGCCCCTGGCGTACATCTACTGCGTCGCACCGGTCAGCATGGACTGAGCCTCCGGGCGCCCGACCCCAGCGCCACCGGCCGAAAAATCCTTGCTCGGACCGCGGGGCGCGTTATAATAGGGTATCTGGTTCTATGCTCTTTTCTTCTATATCTTGGTTCTGAGACAGCTGTATAGATCATACTTCTGCTCTATATCTCAGTATTGGACAAGCTGTCTCTAAAAGGGCCGATGCCTCGCAACATCGGCCCTTTTTTTCTGCCGCCAATCCTCCGAATCCTTCCCCGCCGAGAATAAACAGGCCGCGGCGAGCGTCTTTTCCCTGGGGCCATGTCGGTTCAGCCCCCGACGGGTATTGGATTGACGCTGGCGCTGCCGATATCTATAATAAGGGAGGTTGGCTGTGATGCGGTTTTCGACCCAGTAGGAGAGAAGACACATGAGCCCCCAGAAAGACAGCCAGTTGTGGCAATTCAAGTGGCACCTCGTCGTCATTGGCATCACCCTCGCAGGCGTGGTCGCCCTGGCGCTCTTCACGGATGTTTTCGAGCAGACGGCCGCCGTGCGCAGTCTCGTCTGGTTGCTGGGATCTCTGATCTTCCTGGTCGCCTTGCTGACCATCCTGTCGCAGGTCTCGGGTATCGCCGGCGCGCTGCGCGAAAGCAGCGCCAAGATGGAAGAGGCGACCAAAGCCCTCGAGAACATCCGGCATGGCCTCATGCAGATCAACCACAGCACGCGCATCAGCGAACCGGTCAAAGCCATCGCCTTCCGCGACGAAGACCGGCAGTCGTTGCGGGAAGCCGTCTTCGAGAAACTCAAACAGAAAGACTTCGAAGGCGCCTACGAGATCATCGATGAAATCGGCAACCATTCCGGATACCGGGCCCTGTCGGGTGAGTTGCGCTGCCAGGTGGACAACTACCGCAACGCCACCGAAGAAGAGCGCATCGATCAGGCCATCGAGCACATCGAAATGCTCTTCCGGCGTTGCCATTGGCCCAAGGCCAGCTTGCAGATCGAAGCGCTGATCCAGGAACACCCGCATTCGGAAAAGGCACGCATGATGCGGCAGCGGCTGATCGACCGCAAGGGAGAGCGTAAGAAGATTCTGCTGGCCGCCTGGGACGACGCCGTACAGCGACAGGAAACCGACCGCAGCCTGGAGATCCTCAAAGAGCTGGACATGTACCTGACCCCCAACGAGGGACTGGCCCTTCAGGAAGCGGCCAAGGATGTCTTCAAGACCAAACTGCACAATTTGGGTGTGCAGTTTGCCATGGCCATCTCCGACAAGAAGTGGAACCGGGCCCTGGAGATCGGTCAGCAAATCATACAGGACTTTCCCAACAGCCGCATGTCCGGAGAGATTCGCGAGAAACTGGATGTGTTACAGCAGAATGTCGAGGTTCAGCCCGTCTAAGAAAAAAGGCCATCGTTGTGCCGATGGCGCTTCGGGTTGACACGCAATGGGGTGATGCCGCTGCGACCTACTGGAAATCGAACAGCGACTGCGTCTTGATCATCGTCACCTGGTCGGGATAAGCGGCGAACGTGTGAATGTGCAGTTCGCTGCGTCGGGCCTCGAAATCCACATAGCAGAACGGCTGCAACCCGTCCACTTCCAACTCAGGGAATTTCACGAAGACGCCGCGATTGCGGGCGAAACGCTCCAGGTCAGTGTGGCTCTGTCGATACAGATTGGGGCTCATCTTCTCGACCTGGAAATCCGTCATGTAGCTGACGCCCCGGCTCAGCGTGCACTTGTGCGTGCGCGGCCCGCGGAACTGGAAACGCTCGACCAGGCCTCGGTGCGGCAGCAACTGCCCCGGGGCGCTAATCACCTCGCTGAGACACACATCACCGGCGAAAACACTGACCACATGAGTACACCCCGTCACCCAGATCAGGGCCTCGTACTTCTCGGTCTTGAGCTGCCGGGTGGCATAGAGCTGAAACAACTCCGGATGCAACGGGCGCTGAAAGAGGCTGAATGTCAGTTGGTCGATGGCAATGTTGGTCTGCGGTGATTCCATGACGAGAAACCCTGAAAAGCACAACACTTGATTTCGATGTATTATAGCAGACCAGCGGTGTCCATTCAAGCGTAATATCAGTATTGATAGGCCCTTACGGGCCCCTTATAGGACGATTTTGCCGCAAGCCCAGCGCAGATCAAGAGTAAGGACAAGCGAGAATTTCCCGCGTGATGAGCGAAAAAAATGGAACCTTTTTCGACACCTCAGCGCGTGAAAAAAAACGCGTTCACAGCAGTGGCAATGATGTCGTAAAAGGCGTGGGTCCCGGCGGTAATGCCGAAGCCGCGGATGGCAAACAGGGCCGCGAAATACACCCCGGCCACCGTCCGAAAACCAAACTCCGTCCAGTTGAACGGCGCGGTGCGGCCGAGTTGGCCGTCGATGAGCACGATGTGGTGGTGGGCACTGAACAGCGCCGCGGAGATCAACACGCTGAGCACGATGGCGTTGTGATGGTTCAGTCCGATCAGGTCCTGGAAGAGCATCATCAGCACGCAGATCAGAATCAGACGAAAGACGAGCTCTTCGTAGATGCCGGCGCCGACGCCGGTCACCACGTCGGCCAGCAGCGAATGGCCCGCGGCGGGATCGGCCACCGGTGCGGGCGCCGCCGCCAGGGCCGCAACGGCTTCACCCCCTTCCGGCGCGACGATCGCCGGACTGTTGAAGAACAGACTCAATACGATCAGAGGAACCGCCAGGAGCGTGCATTCCAACACCATGGGCGTGTAGTCGCCGAAGCAGAAATACCACGGCTTGCGCGACGCGACCTGGAGACCGATAAGAATGACGATCACAACCAAGGGCGGTGCGATCCAGGCGATGCGATCACTCGTACCCAGATACTGCAACAGCCGCTGGAGCCAGACGAACGCCACCACGCGCACCTGCGACTGGTTCAGGACGTCGGTGTTGATCAGGAAGGTGCCGATCTCGTAGAAGACGATGAACGGCAGCAGGAACACAATCGCATACAGCGGACGCGTCGTGCGCTCCAGGTACGAATCGCTGGCGAAGTTCAGCAACTGGCTCGTCGAGTAGCCGCGCTTGCCATTCTTGCCGTTCTTGGTTTTCTTCTTCGGGCCGGCCATCGGTGAAGACCTGTCGATTCGGTTCTCGTTCTCCCGGGACCGGCGCGTTTGCTGGCCGCTGCCCGGGTATGGTCCTGCGGAGTTTACTTTAAGCCAGAGGGAATTACAATAGCGTCGCCCACGAGTTTATCTGACGTGGGGACGAGCGGCCGGGTCATGCACTGACGTAGTGAGCGATGGAGTAACATGCAGAAGACACGAGAACAGTTGAACGAAATCTACGAACTGCTGTTGGACACCTTCGGGCCGCAACACTGGTGGCCGGGTGAGACCACGTTCGAGATCATTCTCGGCGCGATCCTCACTCAGAACACCAGTTGGACCAACGTCGCCAAGGCCATCGCCAATCTGAAGGCCGCCGGGTGCCTGGCGCCCGACAAACTGCACGCGCTGGAGCCGGGAGAAGTCGAGACGCTCATCCGCCCGGCCGGTTACTTCCGGCTCAAGACCAAACGCCTGCGCCACTTCACACAGTGGCTCTTCGACGAATACGGTGGAGACCTTGATGCCCTGGCCCAGGTCCAGACGCGTCGCCTGCGCGAGGAACTGCTGGGCATCTCGGGCATCGGTCCCGAAACGGCCGACTCGATTCTGCTCTACGCGCTGAACCGCCCCGTCTTCGTGGTCGATACCTACACCGCCCGCGTGGCGGTCCGTCACGGCCTGATCGAACCCGACTGCGACTACGAACAGTTGCAGTACCTTTTCGAATCCAACCTCGAAACCGACGTGCCGCTCTTCAATGAGTACCACGCCCTGCTCGTCCGCGTCGGCAAAGACTTCTGCAAACCCAAACCCAAATGCGACGCCTGCCCCCTCAACGGCCTGCCCCACACGGTCGATGTCGAAGCGTAGTGGGCCGGAGATCATGACGTCAACCGTCGCGGCCGTGGACCGGCAGGATTCTCACTCTTTCCGAGGTGCGGTCGAGACACACCAGGGCTCCTTGCTCCAGATGGGTCTGACACCGGCGCAGCAGCGCAACGACAGCCTCGCTCAGTGAGACGGGAGCGATGTTTCCTGCGCGAATGTGAACGACACTGGGCGTCTCGCGTAACTCATGATGGCTCTGTCGGAGGCCTTGGGATCTCCGACGTGTGACCAGTGATCTGCTTCAAACCCCGCGTCCCTCAGCGGAGCGGTCCAGTCGGGAGAGAGGTTCATGTCGATTAGAATCTTCATGTCGACAACGACTTGAGCGGCAAATCAACCTCCTCCACGCGCCAGGCCGCGTACGCCAGTGATTGGTCAATATCCTCCGCTTCCAGGTAAGGATACAACTCCAGGATGTGCTCTCTCGAGTGGCCCGATGCCAGCATCCCAAGAACCATGCCCACGGTCACGCGCAGTCCTCGAATGCAAGGCTTGCCGCCCATGACATTGGGATCGAAGGTGATTCGGGTCAGCTTCTTCATGGTCTCTATTATATCGAACGCAGGTGACGCTGGCAAGTCAACTTGCGAACTGCCCTGCCGTGGCTGCTACCGAACCAGGCAGCGGCGGTGGGCGACGTACCAGAGGATGCCCGCGTAGGCCAGCCAGCATAGTGCCGTGACCAGCACCACGGCCCCGCATCCGAACTCGGTCAGCTCCTCACGCCAGAACATGCCCATGACCAGGACGGGATAGGCCAGGAACATCAGTACGACGATCATCAAGCCGGGCCTTCGGTAGAACAGCAATTGCACGGCCGACGCCAGTGGCAGAAACGCCAGCGGCGTGTAGAACGCCTCGACGCCGATCGCACGGTAGCGGGCGACGAAGCCCTCGTATCGAATGTCGGGTAGAACGAACGCCAGGAGCATCGCCACGACCGACACGACCGCGACGAACAGCAACAGCAACCCGGTGCCGGCCAGTACCATCGCCAGCGTCGCACCGAAGCGCTGCCGCCGTCCTCCGGCCGTCAGCATGGTTGAGTACACTGCCGGCTGCACGGCGTACGTCTGTACTGCGATGACCGGGAGCATGGCCAGCATCGACCACATGCGCGGTCCCAGGTAACCCAGGATGACCGCCAGGAACGGGGCCAGCAACAGCACGTTGGGCCACTGCGAAAGCAAGACCGCATACGAGCCGTACAGAGCGCCCCAGGCGCTGCGGGCCGTGCTGAACGGGCCGCTCCGCGTCATCCGCCCGAGGAAGAAGGCTTCGACCCATGGACGCGGATGGTCCTTGAGCCGGTCCCACGGCAGCGCGCCGCGCTGGTGCTGCGAGCGCCGCAGTTTCTCCCGGTTGAACATCTCGTCGAACCCGACCCACGGTTGCAGGCAATTGCGCCGCGCCAGCTTCGGGTCGTTGAGGTATACCCACGCCCCGGCTGCGACCAGCAGAGCGAAACCGATTGCCAACAGCGGAAAGCCCACCACGACCCGCTCCAGCAGAATGTTCAACCTCAGCAGTCCCCCGCCGAAGAGAGCGAGCGCGAGCAATCCGACGAAGATGTTGGCCTGCCGCCAGCGAAACACGAGCATCGCGCCGGCCAAATAGAACACGAGGCCGGCCGCGAACGCCGAACCGAGCACGAGCAACCGCCACACAAACGGCAACCCCGGATAGAACAGAAACACCAGCGCGCCGATGGCGTTGGCTACGAGGCCAATCGAGAAGATGAACTCCCGCACGGTCCGGCGGTGACGCGGCAGGCAGAACGCCATCGGTTTGGTCAGGATCTCCAGTTGCAGGACCGCCGCCGCCATGCCGATCAGAAACGCCAGGCAAATCAGTCCGATGAACTTGCCCCGTCCCGCCACCGGCTCATCCAGCGGCACGCCAAGACTGACCCAAACGAACAGCGCAAACAGCGCATACGCCAGCCACAGCCCCCGCCGCTGGTACAACTGCTTCAGATTGATCGTCAGAATACTCATAGCTATCCTCCTGCACGCACGCGCTGCCGTACCAAGGAGCCCTTGGTGCATACGTACCTTAAGACGAACAGGAAGAAGACCCACCCGCAGATGAACACACCGGCAAAGGGCAGAGAACGCGGCGTTTCGAGCCATCGGACAAGCGGAGAATCCAACACAATGAACAGAATCAACAGCAGGCTCACGCCAGCGCGAAGACTCGTCCGCATGACACCAGGTTTGGCGTAAGCAAGCAATTCGAAGCCCACCAGCCATGGCACCAATAACGACGGCAGAAACACGGCGCCGATATCGAAAGTGACATATTCAAACTCACGACCGTGCGGCATAAACGGTGCCACGCTCCGTGACAGAAGCACCAAGCACATCGCTGCGAGGGCGAGCAACAGGGATGCCCCTAACGTTATGACAGCAGTTGCATGGCATCTTTCGCGCCGACCTGCCGGCAGAAGCAGACTCGATGCAGTAGGTAGATCGATTCGCGTGACAACCCAAGCAAACACCACAAATATCGCGACACCGGCTATCCAGCGGTAGTAGCCGGCGACCAGGGCCATCACCAGCAGCCCCACCCCATGGCGTTTCCAAGCGGCGAGCATCGGGCCCAAGGCACAGAAGAGACTGCCCCAGAGATGCCTCCTGCCGGACACGTCATCGCATCGCTCCATCGCAAGACGGAAAGGCCGCTCAATCGAGATGCCGACCGTTCTTCTGGAGCCGAGCCGTTCGCGTTTGCCGGCCTCGGCGATGATTACGCGATGGCCTTGCGCCACCCGTGTCACATCGCCCAGGCGTATCCAGATGAACGCGGCCGCGCCGGCGCCGACCAGAAAGACGGTCGGCCAGATAAGCAGAGGAAAGCACAAACCCGCCACGAGAGTAAGTGGGGCTACGAGGTAAAGCAGACCGAATGACACTCCGACGACAAGCCGGCTGCACCGGGAGAAGACCAGCGGCGCGACCAACAGCCACAGGGCAATCGCCGCGCTGGCCGTAAAACCGGCTGCGACTCTCAGGCATGCCTCGACCGGAACGGAGCATCCGAACTGGTGGCTGCACGCCAAGAACAGCGAATGCCCGTCAGCAGCTTTCAATATGTCAAGCTCTCTGGGCAGCATCTGACGGAGGGCCAGAGACAGATCGAACGGAAAAGTGACGAGCAGGAACAGTGCGCCAAGCAGGCCGGCCGGTACCACACCGATGAAACTCAGACGGCGCAGCGACTCTCGAAAGCCCGGCCAGGAGAACGACAGCGGTTTCGACGTGAGCCTCTGCTGCGATCGCCAAGCCGCCATCACCAACCAGAACAGTGCGGGCATCCACATCAGCGCCGGTCCGAGGAACCAGGAGTGCCACGCATGGGCCCCCGCGGCCCACGCGACCATCAGCCAGAGGGCGGACATGACCGCCACGACAGCCAGACAGACCCAGAGCTTCCGCGAAACCGCCATTCTCCAGTTGGCCCAGACGATGCTCATAGTCTCCCTCGGCAATACCAGGCCCCGCCGACGCGCGGCGGCACGATCGGAATCCGCCCCCGGCGCTGGTACAACTGCTTCAGATTCATCGTTAGAACACTCATCGTCGAACCTCCCAATTGCTGCTCCGTTTCCGCACGAGATCACGGCGCGTTACGACGCGATGGAGCGCTCCAGCGCACAAGATCCATGCTGGAACGATGCCGGCCAATCCATACCCGTTTGTCAACGGCGGGACGGCGACGGGCATCGCTTCCCAGAGTGGTGCGGTGAATACCCCAAGGAACGAGAGAAGCGTCATCGCCAGGATAAACAGGAGCGTGCGCCTCTCATGGAGGAGGGCCCAACCCAAGCCGGCAACGGGAGTGATGAGCAGCGGCATCCAGAGATATCTGACATCGACGGGCTTGGGGACCAGAGCCAATCGACCTATCTCAATGCTGGGGGCCACAGGAACCAGGAGATTGGCGATCCCGATCATGCCGGCGCTGAGAACCACGGAGATGATCCAGACAAGTAGCAGCAGAACCATGGCAGCCCGGTAGCGTTCCCTTCGCCCACCGGCCGGGAAGAGTTGCCAATGAACGGGCAGCCCATCATTGCCTATCAGCATGAGAGGCACGAAGACCAACAACATCGCGCGGGTCATCCCCATGTAACAGAAGAGAGCCGTTACCACGAGGAGCGCCACAAGCATAAGCCGCCAGTTGGCATTCAGTTGTGTCAAGTAGAGCATGCCCCACACATGTTTCCACGGACGCAGGTGACCACATCGGCTGAATCTGTGGAACAGAGCCCGATCCAAACGCGATGAAGTCGTCCGTGTGGATGAATCGCCTTCGAGTGCCTCCTTGGCTGGCGGCACGATCGGCACGTGAATCAATCCCAACCAAACGACACCGGCGGCGACCGCTGCGCCTGCAACAACACCGGCGGGATGCTGCACGAGCATGCGCTCCAGGCCGGCGCACGCGGTGAAGTAAGGCCCCGTGGCCGACTCGTAACCCACGAAGGGAAGCACCAGAAAGAACACGACCAGCAATCCCCACCCGAGCAAGGTAAAGCCACCGATCACGCCGAGCAGGTGAACCGCAAAGAAGACGGCCAGGGCGGGAAGATGCATTGCGGTGAGCGCTCCCTGCAAGGCAATGTGCCATTCAAAAAAGACGATGTACAGCCATGACATCATCACACAAACGATGACACCAGTCGCCAGAAACACCCTGTGCATGGCGCGTCGGCGGCCCGGCAGGCAGAACACGAATGGACGCGTGGCCAGCAGCGCCTGCTTCGTACCGATGAGGAAACCCAAGACCAGTGCATCGAGCATCAGGATCGCCAGCGCTGCCCCATCTTCGTCGATCAGCCGACCCCAGAACAAGAACGCGTGGGTCACCATCCCCAAGGCGGCACATGCACACCAGAACCAGACCCGAAGGCTATAGAGTTTCAGATTGGCGATCAGAACACGCATAGTCTCCCTCGGCTTCGCTAGGCGACGACGACTCGGTAGATATCTTCCAGGGGCAGCGGCTGGATGTCGGCCTGGCAGTTGATTTTGGTTGCCGCCGCTTCGATTTGGTCGGGGGACAGGTCGGCGACGGTTAGGGTGGCTTCGGATTCGTTGCGCTTGCATTCGAGCACGTTGGCGAAATCGAGCGTCTCGGGCAATGGGCCGGACAGCGCCGTTAAGCGCACGCGGGAGTATTTTTCGCGCAGCTCGTCGAAACCGGCGTCGGCGACGATCTTGCCCGCCTTCATGATGACCGCGTGGTCGATCACCTTCTCGACATCGCTGAGGATGTGCGAGGAGATCACGATCGTGCGGTTCTGGTCCTGGATCAGTTGCAGCAGCAGATCGAGAAACTGCGCGCGGGCCAGCGGATCGAGCGCTGCGGCCGGTTCGTCGAGGATCAACAGCTCGGGCTCGAAACAGACCGCGAGCATAATCGCCAGCCGCTGCCGCTGGCCGGGCGAGAGCGAACCGACGCGGGCCTTGAGCGAGATTTCGTACTCGCTGACCAGCCGGTCCTCCAACTCCTTGTTCCACGTCGGATAGTAGACGCTGACGTAGCGCAGCAGTTGGGCCGCGGTCATCCAGTCGATCAGCTCGCCCTCCTGGTGGACGTAGCCGATGCGGGCCAGTTCGGCCGGACTGAGCTTACCCGCCTCGACGCCCAGCGTCGTGCACTGACCGCGGTCGGGCAGGTACAGACCGATGATGTGGCGCAGCAGCGTGCTCTTGCCCGCCCCGTTGGCGCCGAGCAGGCCGATGATCCGGCCCCGCGCGATGGTTAGATTGACCCCATTGAGGGCCTGGACCTTGCCGAAGCGCTTGCTCAGGCCGCGAATGTCTACCATGGGATGCTCGCTACTCATGCTCGTCCCTCCTGATACTGGCACCATATCGTTCGAATAAACGTTCGGTCAGCGCGTGGACTTCTTCCTCGGAGATATCGAATTGTACCGCGGCCGCGACCGCCTTGGCGAGGATCTGCTCGAGCAACTGGCTCTTGCCGGCGCTCTTGCGCTCGGGGCGCACCCGGGCGATGAACAGCCCCACGCCCCGCCGGCGTTCGAGCAGGCCCTCGGCCTCCAGCAGGCCGTACGCTTTGCTGATCGTCATCGGGTTGACCATGAGCTGGCCCGCCAGCTCGCGCACCGAGACGAGTTGCTGCCCCTCAGGCAACTGCCCCGCCAGGATCTGCCGGCGGATCTGCTCGATCACCTGCCGGTAGATCGGTTGGCCACTGTGATGGTCGATCTGCAAAAGCATAGGCCTACGCCACTTGCCGGACAATGCGGGCGAATCATGATTCGCCCCTACCTTTCTATCTGGGTGGCAGCGTCAAGCGAAGCTTGGCGATGGTCCTCCGCAAATCCCGTCGCCCCATCGCCAAGGCCTGCGGCCTTGACGGTGCCACGCAGAGCCAATCCCACGCTTACTGTATTACTGTTATAATACAGCAGGTCGGCAGCCGTCAAGCCAAAAAAATCGCGGCCCGGGCCGAATTTTCGTTGACGCCGGGCGATTTCGTTCGTATATTACTTAACCAATATGAGTCCTAGCGAGACAAAATCATGATCGACACTGCGAGGCAGCCCGGTTTGCGTGCGGCGCCCGGCGCGGGCCGGGAGCGGGGTGCGGCGCTGTCATCATGTATGCAAAGCGAACCCAATTTTTCCGCGGCCCAAACTGGACGCAAACCACTCCCAAAAAGGCACTTAAGAGCACCCATGGATGAATCGGGCCGCGCCAGGCGAACCCAATTTTCCGGGCCATCCCGCAGCGGCTCGGCCAGTCCGTTCCTTGACAAGGGAGGCCGGGCAGCCGAGAATCACCCCGTATTCAGTAGCCAATCGCGGAAACATCACGGAAAGGATCGAATCATGCGGAGACTGGGCTTCCTTCTGACAATCCTCCTGCTCGGCCTGACAATGCCTGCTCAGGCCGCCTCGCACGACTATTTCGACCAGCAATACGGCGAACTGCTGCCCGGCTCGACCGCCCGGGTGGGCCTGTGGTGGGCCTCCTCCGGCTGGAAGATCGGCCGGGACCGCGACCTGCCCCAGACGCGCGGCCAGGCGCTGGTCATTCGCGCCGCCAGGAACGAAGCCGAGGCGGCCCAGCTCGTCGTCCGCCCCGCCGCCGATCTGAAAGGCCTGCGCCTCCAGGCCGGCGCGTTGACCGGTCCCGGCGGTGCGACAATTCCCGCCGCCGCCGTCGAGATCCTCGAAGTGCGCTACCTCAACGTGACGCGCTCGACGGACAAAAGCGCCCCGACCGGCTTCTGGCCCGATCCGCTGCCACCGCTGACCGGCGCGATCGACGTCGCCGCCCGGCAAAATCAGCCCTTCTGGATTCGCGTCAAGGTCCCGCAGCAGGCGCCGGGCGGGACGTACCAGGGCCAGCTCCAACTCTCAGCCGCCGGCGGCTACCGCGCCACCGTCGAGGTGCAGGTAGAGGTCTACGACTTTGCCCTGCCCGACCGCATGAGCTGCGTCAGTGCCTTTGGCTTCAGCCCGGGCAACGTCTATCGCTACCAGAAGCTCACCAACGAAGCCGACCGGCGCACGGTGCTCGACAAGTACTGGGCCAACTTCAGTGCCCATCATATTTCGCCTTACGACCCGGCGCCGCTGGACCACGTCCGCGTGACCTGGCCCGACGTCAAGCCGCCGGAGCCGAAGTGGCAAGGCGGCCGACCGGTGAAGAACGAAAAGCACGCGGGGAAGCGCTCGCTGCTGATCTTCGACGACAAGGACGACGAGAACGTGGACGCCACATACGCCTCGTTGGTGACCATTCCGAGCAGTGGCTTGCGCCTGCGGTTCTGGTACCGCACCGCGATGCCCGACCACGGCTTCCTCGTGACACTGAACCATCACGATGCGGCGGGTCAGTGGATCTCCGGCGGCAACAACGACATCGGCATCGAGGGCAACGGGCAGTGGCAGGAATTCGATCGCACGATCATGACGTTCCCCCAGGGCGCCAAGTCCGTGCAACTGCGTTTGCGGGCGGCCGACTGGAGCGAGCAAGGCGAGCAGACGGGCCTGGTCTGGTTCGATGACGTGTCGCTGAGCGATGCGGGCAGCGGCGCCGAATTGCTCGAAGGCGGTTCCTTCGAGCTGCCGGCATGGCCCGACGTGGATCGGAGCAAGTTGCGCGTGAAATTCGATTTCGCCGCCTGGGATCGCGCGATGGAACAGGCGATCGACCGCTACCAATTCAACTCGTTCCGCCTCGGCATCCCCGGCATGGGCGGCGGCACGTTCCACGCCCGTCACGAGCCCCAATTGCTCGGCTTTGGCGAAGAGACGCCGCACTACCAGGCGATGTTCACCGACTACTGCCGGCAGATGCAACAGCACCTGCGCGAAAAAGGCTGGCTCGACGAGGCGTTTGTCTACTGGTTCGATGAGCCGGCGCCGAAAGACTATGCGTTCGTCAACAATGGCTTCGCCAAGCTCAAAGCCGCCGCGCCCGATATCAATCGCATGCTCACCGAGCAGGTCGAGCCCGGCCTGATCGGCGGACCCAATATCTGGTGTCCCATCTCGAATCAATACGAGCACGAATCGGCCGAACAGCGCCGCGCCCAGGGCGAGCAGTTCTGGTGGTACGTCTGCACGGGCCCGAAAGCCCCCTTCTGCACGCTGTTCATCGACCATCCGGGCACGGAGCTGCGCGTCTGGCTCTGGCAGACCTGGCAGCGGAAGATCGTGGGCATCCTGGTCTGGCAGACGAACTACTGGACCAGTTCGGCCGCCTACCCGAACCAGCCGCAGAATCCGTATGAGGACCCGATGGGCTGGCGGTCCGGCTACAGCACACCGGCCGGCGAGAAGCGGCCCTGGGGCAATGGCGATGGACGGTTCATCTACCCGCCCCTGGCGGCCGCGGACGCCAACCCGAGTGGGCCCGTGCTGGCCGGTCCGGTCGACAGCATCCGCTGGGAAATGCTCCGCGACGGGATCGAGGATTACGAGTACTTCGTCCTGCTGCGCGATCTGATCGACGCCAAGGGCAACCGGCTCAGTGCCGCGCGGCGGGCCGAGTACGCCGCGTTGCTGGAGGTCCCCTCGGAGGTCACCGAGACCACGACGGCGTTCACCAAGGACCCGGCCCCGCTCGAACGGCATCGCGACCGCGTGGCCCGGGCCATTAGTGTTCTAAGTGAGGTGGAATGAACGGTGTCCCGCGCGGCCCGTGGAGATGGTTCGGCACGATGGAAATGAAGAAACATGGGACTCAGGCGTCTGTATGGACGGACGCCGGGACCCAAGAGCGGTCGACACAAGGAAAGGTCGTCTCATGCAGCAGGAATTGGTATTCCAGGACAATCCGGTCTTCCTGATCGTTCTGATCAGCTTGATTGGCCTCATGGTGGTCGTGAGCAATCTCATTACGATCCTGATTTTCTGTCGCATCTTCGCCAAGGCCGGCTACCACTGGGCTTTCGGTCTGCTGATTATCGTCCCGGTGGCCAACCTCATCGTGCCGTTCTTCCTGGCCTTCGCCGACTGGCCGGCTCAGAAGGAACTGCGCGAATTGCGGCAGCGGCTGGGCGTCGCCCCCGACCAGAACGCGCACCGAAGGTAGGCGGAGTCGGCATGACAGCAGCGTACGATACCACTGCGATCCGGGACAGCAAACCAGACATGGTACTGAGCGCGCCGGATTTCGACGCGGCCGGCCATCTTACGGTGCTGCTGTTCTGCGGCGCCGTTCTGGCCTGTGCGGCGGTGCTGACGCCGGGCGAGGAAGGTTTGTCGCTGCTGGGGTATCGCTGGCCGTTTCACTGCTGGCTGCATGAAACGCTGGGTATCAAATGCGCCTTGTGCGGCATGTCGCGTTCGTTCTGCGCGCTGGGGCACGGCGACATCGCGGCCGGCCTGCGGTTTCACCGGCTCGGGGCCCTGGTCTTCGCGCTGTTCTGCCTGCAAATCCCCTATCGACTCTACGCCCTGGCCATCCGGCCGCGAAAGGTCCACGCGAAACTGGTCCGGTTCCATATCGCCCTGGTGGTTTTGGTGAGCGCTGCTGTCCTGGTCAACTGGGTTGTCTACCTGGGAGGATTGCTGTTGTGAATTCCCGACCGGCCTACGCCAGTGTCATCGACCCGATCGGCCCGGCGATCGAGCGGGTCCGCACCGTGCTGTTCCGTCCGTTCGACCTGGGCAAGTGGTGCGTCATCGGGCTCTCCGCCTGGCTGGCCCAACTCGGCAGTGGGGGCGGAAACGGCGGTCCTGGCGGAAGCGGCGACAACGGCCCAGGCGGACCACACCAACCGGAGGACATCACCGAGGAAATCCGGCATGGCTACGAAGCGGCCAGGGACTATGTCACGGCGAATCTCCACTGGATCCTCCCGGTGGCCATCTTCGCTCTGATCGTGTTCATCACGGTATGGCTGCTGCTCACCTGGCTGAGCAGTCGCGGGCGCTTCACCTTCCTGTATTGCGTCGCGCAGAACAAAGGAGAATTCTGGAATCCCTGGCGGTTGCTTCGGCCCCATGGCAACAGCCTCTTTGGTTTCCGGGTCGCTTTGGGGATCATCGGCTTTCTGACCGGCGCGGCGTGCCTGGCAGGCGGAGGCGTGCTGGCCTTCTTCTCGTATAAGACGTTGGGCTTCACCGCCCTCACCATCCTCGGGCTGGTGATGTGCGGGCTGCTGTTTTTCACTTCAGTGATCGTCTTCGGAATCATCGGTGCGTTCACCACGGACTTCGTTGTGCCGATCATGTACCTGCGCCGGCTGCGTTGCCGCCCGGCGTGGCGCGTGTTCCTGGAAGTACTCGCGGAAAACAAGGGCCGGTTTCTGGTCTATCTGCTCTTTAGAATCGTGATCGGTGTGGCGATCGGCTCGCTGCTGGTGGCCGTGTCGTGTGCAACCTGCTGCATCGCATGTTGCCTCTTCAAGGTCCCCTATGTCGGCGCGGTCCTGCTACTCCCGGTGAGCATGTTCGAGCGTTCCTATTCGCTGTACTACCTGGCGCAATACGGGCCGCAGTTCAACGTGTTTGTGCCGGAGCCGGCGCCCGAGCCCGAGGTGGTCGAGCCAAATCCCGGGTGGCAGTCGTGACAACCGCAGGCTTCAGCGCGATAGACGCGACCAATCCTCGCTGCGCGTGCCCTGGTAGATGGTGACAATGTAGGCAAAGACCTTCCGCGAGCGCGGCGGCAACTGGAGCGTGAACTTGACCGTGTCGGCATCGACCTGCTCGAACGCGTCGAAGTCGTCCGTGCGGGCCAGTGTCCAATACGGCGTGTCGAAGTTACGCTGGATTTCGACGTCCACCGGGACGTCACGCGTGTTGCGCACCGCGACCTCGAACGCGCGGATCTCGTCCCAGCCGGCCACGTCGCCCTCGCGGTCGGGACGATAGTTGTCGGTCCGGAAACTCTTCAGGACCGGCTCGACCACCACGTCGCGAACCGCGCCGAGATTCAGCTCCACCTCTTCGCCCACCGGGATGTACTTGAACTCGGATTGCCCGACGTACGACAGATGCTTCTCGCTGCCGACGTCGCGATAGACCTTCAGCGCACCGCCCGGAATCGGGGTCGCGCCCAACTCGTGCTCGTCGTCGTTGGCAAAACTCAGGAAGCGTACGACGTTCGAGCCGTAGCGCTCTTCCTCGAACTTGTAAAGATTGACGACCGGCACCGCGTCGACCGCGAAACTCGACAGCCGCTTCGACCAACCATTGGGAATCGTCTCGGCGCCCTCGATCGTATAGAGGAAGTACTCGCTCAGTCCTTCCTTGACGATCGCCTTGGGTTCGGCCAGCCCGTCAGCGTACGCGATGCCAGCCTCGTCGGCCACCATGAACTCCTCCATCTCCCGCTTCACCTTCATGACGGCGCTCTTGTCGAACCTGACCTCTCTCCCGATCATCTCGACGGGACTGCCGTACGGATGCGGCCGGCGGGCCAACGTCGCGATCTCGTCGAGCAGGTGCACCTGTCCGACGATGAGACGGATCTGGGCGTTCTCGTAGTCCTCGCCGCTGTGGTTGGTCACGCGGACATAGCCCTGCAGACGCATCGTCTTCTCGTCGGGCGACAGCGTACCCATGTAGAACGCGCGCCAGGACAGGCCGCTGGTCAGGTACGAAATCTCGACGGGCACCCTGCCACCGATCTCGCTGGCGACGTTCCACAGTCCCAAATTCTGCACGCGCGGCGGGAAAACCAGTTCGGCAATGTCGATCTCGCCGGCGCGGGCTTTGGGCAGCATCTCCAGGCTGGTCGGATCGATCAACGTCCCGGCCCAGGAAAATTGCAGCGCGTTGGCGCCTTCCTTCAGTGTCAACGCCCGGCTCTCCCGCGCCAGCGTCAGGTCGGCCGAATTGTAGATAGTCAGTTGCACGGTGTCCCGCGCGGGCAAGGTCGTCAGATCGACCTTGCCCCAGGCTACCGTCGCCAGCAACAGGACGACAGACAACGCGTATCGGTGTTTCATCATGTGGTTCCCTTTTTCGGTCTCGCTCGTGATCCTACGGTCACTTGTCATCCTGAATGGAGCATCGCGAAATGAAGTATCCGGCCTTGGCTAATGAAATACGTAACGGTCGCAGCCCAGATGCTTCGCTGACGCTCAGCATGACACGTTGCCGGTAACGCCATCAGCGCGAACGCCGCTGCCAGTCCTCGACGCGGACGCCGCGATAGTTGGTCAAGGTGTACTCGAACGTCTTGGTCGTACGCGGCGCGAGCTCAACCGTGAACTTGACCGTATCGAGGTCGACCTTCTCGAAGGCATCGATCGCACCGTCACGGGCCAACTCCCAATAAGGCGAATCGAAATTCCGCCGGATCTCGATCTTGACCGCCACGTCACGCGTATTGCGCACCTCGACGCGGTACTGCTCGATATCGTCCCAGCCGGCGACATTGCGATTGCGGTCGAAGCGATAGTTGTCGCTCTTGACCTCCACCAACTTCGGCTCGACCACCACGTCGGCCACGGCGCCGAGGTTCAGCTCGACCTCTTCGCCCACCGGAATGTACTTGAACGACGACTGGCCCTCGTAGGCCAGATGCTGCTGCGCGTCGGTGGTGCGATAGACCTTCAACATCCCATCGGGAATGGGCGTCTCGCCCAGTTCATGGTCGTCGTCGTTGGCGAAGCTGAGGAAGCGCGTCACCCGATCGCCGTAGCGCTGCTCCTCGTATTTGTAGAGGTTCACCACGGGCACGCCCGCGACGTCGAAACTCTGGAGGCGCTTGGACCAGCCGTTGCGAATCGTCTCGGTACCCTCGATCGTGTAGAGGAAGTACTCGCTGAGCCCTTCCTTGACGATCTCCTTGGGCGCGACCATCTCGGCCATCGCCATGAGTTCGCGTCCGGCCGCCATTCTCGAGCGTACCGCCCGCATGGGCGCCGCCTGCACGGTCGGCACAGGCACGCCCTCGTCCGGCCGGCCGTAGGGGTATTGCCGCTGGGCCAGTTGGGCGATCTCGTCGAGCAGGTGCACCTTGCCCACGATCACGCGGACCTGGGCGTTCTCGTAATCCTCGCCGCTGTGGTTGGTCACGCGCACGTAGCCCTGCAGCCGCATCGTCTTCTCGTCGGGCGACAGCGTGCCCATATAGAACGCCCGCCACGAGAGGCCACTGGTCAGGTACGAGATCTCGACGGGCACCTTGCCACTGACCTCGCTGTTGATGTTCCACAAGCCCAGGTTCCGCACGCGGGGTGGATACACCAGTTCCGCGATGTCGATCTGGCCCGCGTGGTTCCTGGGCAGCATCTCCAGGCTGGTCGGGTCGATCAGCGTGTTCTCCCAGGAGAACTGCAAGGCGTTGGTGCCTTCCTTGAGCGTCAGCGCCCGGCTCTCGCGGGCGAGTGTCAGGTCGGCCGAGTTGTAGATGGTCAACTGTACGGTGTCGCGCGTGGGTAAGGTCGTCAGGTCCACCTTGGCCTGCGCCACACCGGCAACCACGAGGATGATCACAAATGCGCTTATGCGTTTCATATCATTGCTCCTATTATCTTCGTAGGGTGGGGCTTGCCCCACCCTACCGGGTCACCCGCTTCAGCGTGTCCGAATGTTACGGCGGTGATAGTGCATGGTCAGTTCCTTGACCGCCGGGCCGTCCGCGGTGCGGGCGGGCAGCTCGATCTCGAACTCCAGCGTGCGCGCATCCTTCTTGGTGTACGTCATGTTGCACGCTTCCATGTCCCACTGACCGTCGATGTGCTGAATCATGGTCAACGTCGCGGGGCTGTCCTTGAAGTTCTCGATCTTGGCCGTGATGATCTCGTCCGTGTCGTAGAGCACCACGCGCTCGTTGTTGTTCTTGCGCAGGTTGATCTGAGCGTCGCGCATCTTGCGCTGGGTGACGACGATGTCACGACTGTCCCCGATGTACAGTTCCATCTTCTCGCCCACGGGCACCAGCGGCGCGTTGTCCTCGCCCAGGAAGATGGTGCTTTGATGGCCGTCGTCCTGGAACAGGCGGGCCTTGCCCCCCCACAACGCGAACTGGCCCAAGCTGCTGGCCGCGTCGTTGACGATGCGGTAGCTGACCGGGATGCCGACGTTCTGGTTCTCGAGCTGCTCCGGGTCCCAGGGCAACCTGGCCGCGTCGAAGGTCCAGATCTTGCGGATGGGGACCTGCGGCGCCTTGAGGAAGAGCACCTGCTTGGTCTCTTCGTGGTCGATGCCCTGCTCGAAAGCCTCGCCGTAGTCGAGCAGGATACGGGCCTTGTCGAAATCCTCGCCCGAGAAGTTGCGCAGGATGACGTAGCTCTTCAGATCGACCTGGGTCTCGGCCTTGTCGGCGATGGCCTTGTAGGTAATCAACCGGTCAATGTTGCGCAGCAAATAGCTGATGCGCACGGTTTCGGCGTAGTTGCCCCCACTGCTGATCTCCCAGACCAGCGCCGCCTCGCCGGGCGGGTAGCTGACGCTGAGCAAATTCACGCCGTCGGGATGATCGAGTACTTCGAGCCGGATCGAGTCTTCGTCGATCTGCACACCCTTCCAGGAAAAGTCCACCTTGTTGAGCCCTTGCTGGAGCGTCAGAACGCGCTCCTCTTCGATCAGCGTCGCGTTCGGATTGTCCAGACGAATCACGGTCGCCGCCCGCTCGGGCAACGCCACCAGCTTGATCCGCGCCTGGGCCACGGGCACAACTGCCAGCAGGGTCACGGCCACCAACAGAATACGTTTCGTTGCGTTCATGTTTCGATCTCCCATAATGTCGGGTGGGCACGCCCACCGTTTCTTGTACCTGGTGTGCATGGCACACCCTACTGTTGTTCCTGTTGTCTGCGGATGAACACTTCTTCTCGAGTACCATGATAGGTTGTCACCGTATAGGTGAATACGTCTTTGCTGCGCGGCGCGACGCTCAACTTGAAGCGGACGTGGGTCGCGTCGTGCTTCTCGTACGTAACGCCTTCGCCGGCCGGCGTCAACTCCCACTGCGGCGTCTCGAACCCGCGCGTCACTTCGATCTCGACCGGCAAGGTGCGGGCGTTCGTGATTTCGACCTTCCAGGTTCGCACCTCGTCCCAGCCCGTGACATCGCGGTCGTTGTCAAACACATAGTTTTCCGTTCGCATTTCCATCAGGACCGGCTCGACCTTGACCAGACGGGCCGGACCGAGATTCAGCTCGACTTCCTCGCCTACCGGGACGTATTTGACGTCCGTCCCGCCGGCGTACGACAGGTGGCCCTGGGCATCGGCCCGGCCGTAGATGCGCACCATGCCGTTGGGGATGGGCGTCTCGCCCAGTTCGTGCTCGGTGTCGTTGGCGAACGAAACGAACCGAATGGGCTCAGGTCCCCACCGCTCTTCATCGTATTTGTACAGGCTGGTGACCGGGATGTCGTTCACATCAAAGGAGAGCAGGCGCTTGCCCCAGGTGTTCGGGATCGTCTCGGTCCCTTCGATCGTATAGAGGAAGTACTCGCTGAGCCCTTCCTTGCGGATGTCCTTGCGTTTCAGGGCATCGAAGTCAAGTCCATTCACAACCAGCATGTCACCCAACACCGGGATCTTCTTTCCTTCTTCCATCGCCGCGCTTCCACCCATGCCGCCCATCGGCCCGGTGTGGCGCGGGTCGCCATAGGCATATTGCCGCTGGGCAAGATCACGTATCTGATCGAGCAGGTGAACCCGACCCACGATCAGGCGGGTCTGGGCGTCTTCGTAGTCTTCACCGCTGTGATTGTCGACGCGGACGTAGGCGTCGAGGTCCATCGTGGTCTCGTCTTCGCTGAGGGTGCCCATGTAGAAGGCGCGCCAGGTGAGGCCACTGGTCAGATAGGTCAGCTCGAACGGGACCTGGCCGCCGACTTCGGAACGAATCAGCCAGCGGCCCAGTTCCCGCAGCCTTGGTGGGAAAACGAGTTGCCGGACCTCCACCCGGTCCTGGTGTTCGAGCGGTTCGAGAGTCAGGCTGGTCGGATCGATCAGGGTCTGGGCCCACATGAACTGGAGCCAGTTCCAACCCTTCTTGAGCGTCAGGTTCCGGCGTTCGCGCACCAGCGTCAGGTCGGCCGAGTTGTAGATCGTCAGTTGCACATCTTCGCGGCGAGGCAAGACGACCAATTCGATTGCACTGGCCGGCGCGAACGGCGGCTTCTCGTCGATCGCTTCGTCCAACATCGGCGCCGCCTTCATCGCCATCACTCCAGCGGCGCGTGGCAGGCCCAACTCCGCCGGAGGTGGGGATGGTCTCGAGGGGGCGTCATCGGCACGCTGCGTTTGATACCGCTGCTCGGAGGATTTGGCTGCCATACGCCTGCCCCCGGCGGTAAGCCCCAGCGACTCGGGCGCCGGCCGCGAAGCGGCCTCTTCTTCAGCGATATCCTTCTCCAGAGCGACGCCGCCCGTGGCCGGTTCGGTCGGCGCCGGGCGGGTTTGGAACGTGGAGGTCACCAGCAGCGCGACGCCCACCACGAGAACGGCCGCAATGGTACCGAGCCAGGTGTTCCGCCAGATCGGGATGATCCGCGCGGGTCTGGGCGCGGTGGCGGCCGCGACGGTCTGGGCAATCAGATCGTCGGAGGCGGGAATCTCGTCCCGCAACAGATCCAGCGCGGCGAACTTGGCCTTCAACGCGTCGAGCTTCTGCCGGCACGCCGCACAGGTTTCGAGGTGGGCCCGCGTTTGTTGCGCGTCCGCCTCGGAAGCCAGCTCAAAGGCGTAATCGATCAGTTGTTGTTCGGTTCGATGTTCGCTCATTTCGTCACACTGAGAGAATCCGACAGCCGGCGCGAAAGAGTCGCCAGCGCCCGTGACATTTGCGTTTTGACCGTGCCCACCGTACAGCCCATCACGTGCGCCACCTCGGGATAGCTCAATTGTTGATAGTAGGCCAGCACCAGCGTGGCTCGCTGCTTGACGGGCAGCGTCTCGATCGCGTCGCGGACCTGTTGCTTCTGTTCTTCGCGGACCAGGTCATCGGCCGGGTCGGTCGCCTCGGGCGCCACCGTCGTCTCCGCCAGCGAGCAGCCTGCTTCCGAGCCGCAATCGCTCGACTGATCCAGTGACAGCATGCCCGTGCGTTTGCGACGCCGGGCGGCATCGATCGCCACCCGCGTGGCAATGGTGAACAGCCAACTCTTCAGACGCGGCCCGCGAAACGTGTGCGCCTTCTCGTGGACCCGTTTGAAGGTCTCCTGGAAAAGGTCTTCGGCTTGGTCGCGGTTACCGGTCATGTGGAACAAATACCCCAGCACGCGGTCCCCATAGCGGCGGACCAGTTCGTGAAACGCCGCTCGATCGCCACGCACGTGAGCGGCCATTAGGCTTTCGTCAGTGATTCCCGTCAAGGCTACGACTCCAACTACCTCCTCCAGACGAGTATCGTAGCCCATCGGTTGACAGGAACCAGCAAATTCCGGGGAAAAGTGGAATAGGTCGGATCGGACCTATGGGACCGATAGGACCGATAAAAAAAGCTTAGTTCAAAGCCCAGTGCACGGCGTTGACGAGCAGCTTGCGGAACTGGGCATTGCTGAAGTCGTGAGGATGACCGAGTGACGTGTAGAAGATGCGCGAGCGACCGTATTGGTTGGTCCAGGCAACCGGTTCGGGCTCCTGATCGGGGATAGTGCCCAACAGCAGCGCCGTGGCGCTCTGGGCGAGTGGCCGGACCTTGTAGAGCGAACCGTCGCTGAGCAAAGGCAATGTCACCCCCGCCAGGATCGCATGGTCAGCCGCGCCCGCGGCCGCCGTCACCGCGCACTTGGGGCCCGCACCGTGATGGCCGTGATAGTGCCCTCCCAGCACGTCGGGATCGAACGCAGGCCATTCGGCGTGGTCCGCTGGTCCGCTGCCCCGCGCATCAAAGGCATGACTGGCGGTGCGCAGGCCAATCAGGGAGCCGCCCCGCTCGAGATAAGCCTTCAAGTGCTGCATCTGCTCGGCCGGGAAGGCGCGGCGCCGGGCGAAGACCACCACCAGCTCGGCCTCGTCGAGGATCTCCATGCCTGCGATCTCGTGACGATCCGGCCCCTTCTTCTCGGTACTGCCCTGGAGGATCTCGCAGCGCAGCCCGTGCTGCATCTCCAGTTCGTGGGCGAAACCGGGCAGCGTCTCGGCGGCGCCGTACTCGCTTTCAGCCGAGATGAACACCACCAGGGGCCGCGTATCGTTGGCGAACTCAAACGGCGCCGCTTCGGTGAATACGGTCGATGCAATCGTGGGGCAGACATATTTCTCGACGTGTTCGATCACCAGATCGGTTCCGGTGAAGTGGCTGACCTGCGGCGCCATGCGCGAATTGTACATCGTGTCGGTCAGGTCGCGCATGAGCACGACGGTTTTGCCCGCGTTGGAGAGGTTGCGCAGGCCAAAGGGCCGGCCCAGCACGCACATGTTGGTATGGACGCCCATCAGGATCACGTTGTCGATGTCGCGCTGCTGAAGCAGGTTCCAGATCTCGACGCCCGAATCGCTAATCGCATCTTCATCGGCGATGTCAATGACCTCGACCTGCTGCGTCCAGGGCGAACCGCTCGCACAGGGCGGCTGACAGTCACAACCTCCATCGGAATGGTCGATCGGATAGCCGGCGGTCCGCTCCGCCTCGTTTTTCCAGTGACACCATCGGTCTATCCCTTCGGGCAGATCGGTTGCGGGCGTTGCGTTCGTCGCCGTCCGGCGAGCGGGATGGTCCTCGTAATGGTCGATGGTGCCGCTCGGCGCGTGGATGATGAGCACGCCGCGTTGGCGCGCGTCAGCAACAACGCGATTCATCACCGGCGCCAGTTCCGCGACCCGCCGCGTCGCGCCCTGGCACCAATGCCGGTTCCACATGTCGCAGATGATGATCGCCGTCTCATCGAGGTCCCACTCGGCCCGTTGAGACACGACACGAAACTGGCCCGGCGCATCCGCCAGTTCCACGCGGCGGCGCAGGTCGACCTGCAAGGGGGCTGATTCGACCACGACGGCGAGAACGAGCGTCGCCAGCAAAACGGCCCTGCTCAACATCCGGAAGCAATGCTGTTTCATGAGGTGCACTCCCTGTGTCCGTGTGTTCGGCGGACCGAATCTAGATCAGCGCGGTCCAGCCGCCATCGACGTAGAATATCTGTCCCGTGATGAAGTCCCCGGCCGCCGACGCCAACAGCACCGCTACCCCGACAAAATCCTCGGGTTGTCCCCAGCGGCCCAGGGGCGTCTTGGACAGGACCCATTGATTGAAGTCCGCGTCGGCCTTCAGCGGCGCGGTCAGTTCCGTGGCGATGTAGCCCGGGCCGATCGCGTTGACGTTGATATCGTACGGGGCCCACTCGACGGCCAGCGTCTTGGTCAGACCCAGCAGGCCCATCTTGCTGCACGTGTAGGCGGCGATGGTGGGTCGAGCGGCGTGGCAGGCCAGCGAACCGATGTTGATGATCCGGCCCGCGCCTCCCGCTTGCCGACGGTGCCGGCAGAAAGCCTGTGACAACACCAGCGCGGCGCTTAGATTGACGTGCATCACCCGGTTGAAATCCTCCAGCGAAACGTCCTCGCTGGGCCCGCGCACGGTCGTGCCGGCACAATTGACGAGGATATCGATGGCCCCGGTCCCCTCCACCGCTTGTGCGAAGAGCGTCTCAAGGCCGTCGAGCTTCGCCAGGTCGAAGGCCAATACCCCCGCTCGGCGCCCCGTTTCGGTCTCGATCTGCTGCTGCGCCGCGGCGAGTTGATCCTCAGACCGCGCCACCAGCACGACATCGGCGCCGTGTTGCGCCAGTCCCAGGGCAATGGCCCGCCCGATTCCACGTCCGGCCCCGGTAATCAGTGCCGTCCGACCCGCCAAATCGAATAATCTGCTCTCCATAGCGGGCAATAGACCACAGAATCGGCCTTGTGACAAGCGCCAAGACGGGCAATCCGGCCCCCGGAGATTTCCTCTTTACAGGGTTGAACCCGACCGGTACAGTGGAGTACACCTTACCAGAGCAGTAAGGACGGCGCCACTGACATGTTGAGCAGTCCGGCCCGAGAGGTTCGACAGAGGACAGAAGCGATGGCAGGCAAGATCGTTATTAATAAAGAACGCTGCAAGGGATGCGGACTCTGTGTGAGCGTTTGCCCCAAAAAGGTCATCATCATCTCGCGCGAATCGAATGCGAGTGGCTATTTCCCGGCCCAGAGCACCAATGTCGGCTGCATCGCGTGCGGCCACTGTGCCATGGTCTGTCCGGATGCGGCCATCGAGGTCTACCGGGGCGAAGTGGACCACATTGACATCGTCGCTACGTCCGCCAAACGCAATGCGCCGCAGCTGATCGAGGAGAAAGCGTGAGCGCCAGGATTCTGATGTGTGGCAATGAGGCCCTCGCCGAAGCGGCCATCCTTGCCGGCTGCGATGCCTATTTCGGCTATCCCATCACCCCGCAGAACGAAATCACCGCCTACATGTCGCGCCGTATGGCCGAAGAGGGCCGGGTGTTCGTGCAGAGCGAAAGCGAACTGGCGGCGATCAATATGGTATTCGGGGCGGCCGCGACGGGCAAACGCACCATGACCAGTTCCTCCAGTCCGGGCATCAGTCTGATGCAGGAAGGGATGAGTTATCTGGCCGGCGCGGAATTGCCGGCGGTGGTGGTCAACGTCATGCGCGGTGGCCCGGGACTGGGAAACATCGCTCCGTCTCAGGGGGATTACTTCCAGGCCACCCGCGGCGGCGGACACGGCGACTACCGCCACATCGTGCTGGGGCCATCCAGTGTTCAGGAGTTGGCCGACTGCATGCCTTTGGCCTTCGACCTGGCCGATCAGTATCGCATCACGGTGATGGTGCTGGCCGACGGCATCCTGGGCCAGATGATGGAACCGGTGACACTGGAACCCAAACCCCGGCGGTCTTTGCCTGCGAAGGATTGGGCCCTGACCGGGATGAAAGATAGAAAGCAAAATATCGTCCGTTCGCTGTGGCTGGCCGAGGGGGCGCTCGAAGAGCTGAATTACCGATTCGAGGCCAAGCACAGAGAAATCCAGGACAACGAAGTCCGGCTGGAAGAATACCGGCTCGAGGATGCGGAGATCGTCATCGTCGCCTACGGTATCGTAGCGCGCATCGCCCGGGCGGCGGTGGATCGAGCCCGGGAACAAGGGATCGCCGTCGGCATGATCCGACCGATCACGTTATGGCCCTTCCCCACGGCCCAGGTCAGCGCCGCGGCCGAAACGTTCCGCATGTTCCTGACGGTGGAGATGAGTTGCGGCCAGATGATCGAAGACGTCCGGCTGGCGGTCGAAGGCCGCTGCCCCGTGTTACTGCACGGCCGGCCCGGAGGGGGCGTGCCCATGGTGGACGAGATTCTCGACAAGATTCGACAATTGACCATACGCAGCGGCGCCGTGTAGCGCGAGCGAACGCCGCGAGGGTGGAAGATATGAAGACCGTGTTCAAACGAACGCCCGTCCTGAAGGATTGCCCGACGCACTATTGCCCGGGCTGCGGGCACGGGATTGCCCATCGCCTCCTGGCGGAGGTGATTGAAGAGCTCGACATCCAGGACCGAGCGATCGGTATCGCTCCGGTCGGCTGCGCGGTGCTGGCGTACAATTACATCGACGTCGATATGATCGAGGTCGCCCACGGCCGCGCGCCGGCGGTGGCCACCGGGATGAAACGCACCAATCCGGACAAGATCATCTTCTCATATCAAGGAGATGGTGACCTGGCGTCGATCGGCGGCAACGAGATTCTCCACGCGGCCCACCGCGGCGAGCAGCTCACCGTGATCTTCATCAACAACGCCGTTTTCGGTATGACCGGCGGACAAATGGCCCCGACCACCACGCTTGGCCAGGTCACCGCGACCACCCCGGGCGGCCGCAACGCGACCGGGGAAGGCTACCCACTGCAGGTCTCCGAACTCCTGGCCCTGTTGCCCGGGACCACCTACGTCGAGCGCTGTGCGCTGAGTAGCGCCGCACGCATCAAACAGGCCAAGAAAGCCATGAAGCACGCCTTCCAACTCCAGATGGATGGAGCACCGGGGTTGTCGCTCGTGGAGATTCTCTCGCCGTGCCCGACGTATTGGCGGATGTCACCGGCCAAGGCCATGAAGTGGATCGATGAGCAAATGAGCAAGGCCTTTCCGATCGGCCGATTGAAGGGTTGAACATGGCAACACCCCAGGAACTGTACGAGGAGATCATTATCGCCGGCTTCGGTGGCCAGGGCATCATCCTGGCGGGCAAACTCCTGGCGCAGACCGCCATGAAGGCGGGCAAAGAAGTGACCTATATGCCCTCGTATGGCGCCGAGGTACGGGGCGGCACTGCGAACTGCGCCGTCATCGTTTCCGACCGGCCGATTGCGTGTCCGGTGGTAAGCTATCCGGAATCGTTGATCGTGATGAATAAGGCCTCCGTGCACAAGTTCGGGCCGCGGCTCAAACAGAACGGCCTGCTGCTCTGGAACCGCTCCCTGATCGACAGCCCGCCTGAAGTCGGTGACGACGTCGATGTGCTGGCCATCCCGGCTGATGAGATCGCCGTGGAGTTGAACAGCCCCAAAAGCGCCAACATGGTCATGCTGGGCGCCTACCTCCAGAAGCGCGGGCACCTCAGTCCGCAACAAGCCTCGGAAGCACTGCCCGATGTGCTGGCCGAACGTTACCACAAGACGATTCCCGTCAACACCGAGGCCCTGCTCCGCGGGGCGGAGTTGGCCCTGTGCCACGCGTAGCAACGAGGTGGTCCACACGCCGGCGCTGCACAAGAGCCGGTTGACGCACGCCGCAAACGCCGGTAATTAATAGGCCAAGACGGGTCGGCTTGCGTGGCGGCGCTGCGTTGTGAACGGGATTGCAGTTTTTACTCCATCATTTAAGAGGAGACCAGCGGATGGGTCCTTATCTCAGATCGTTCAACCTCAAAGTCACATCTCTGATTCTGGCTACCTATGTGGTTCTCGGGTGCGGTCTCGCCCATGGACAGGATTCGCGTTCGCTGGCCGGCAAGTGGCGGTTTCAGTCGGATCCGCAGCGGAAGGGCCAGAGTGAACAATGGTTTGCCAAGTTTCTCGGACAGACCATCAAGCTGCCCGGCTCGATGCCCGAGAACGGCTACGGCGACGACGTGACGGTCGAGACCGAATGGACCGGTGGAATCGTGGACAAGTCGTGGTTCACCGCTCCCAAGTATGCGCCATATCGCGAGCCCGACAATATCAAGGTGCCCTTCTGGCTGACTCCGGTCAAGCATTACGTCGGGCCGGCCTGGTATCAGCGTGACATCGCCATTCCCCGGCGATGGGACAACAAGCGCATCGTGCTGTTCCTGGAACGGTGTCACTGGAAGACCCAGGTTTGGATCGACGGGCAACCAGTCGGCTCCCGCGACAGCCTGAGCACGTCGCACGAATATGACTTGGGCATACTGGGCCGGGGCGAACACACCCTGACTCTCTGCGTCGACAACACCGTCCAGGTGGGTGTCGGCGTCAACGCGCACAGCGTCTCCGATCACACCCAGAGCAACTGGAACGGTATCGTCGGCGACATCGAGCTGCGGGCCTACGATACGGTGCGGATTGCGGACGTCCAGGTCTATCCCGACCTCGACCAGCGCAAGGCCAAGGTGCGCGTCGAAATCGCCCAGGCCGACAAACGCGAACGCCAAGGGGTCCTGACCCTGCAAGCGAAGAGTTTCAATGCCAGGCGCGGGCATAGTGTGCCCGAGAAGGACATCGAATTTGCCCTCGACGAAGAGACTCAGGTGGTCGAGGTGGACTATGAAATGGGTGACGATGTGCTGCTGTGGGACGAGTTCGCGCCGAACTTGTACCGCCTGGCGGTTTCGATCGCGGGCAACGACTTCGAGGATGAACGAGACGTCACGTTTGGCATGCGCGAATTCGGCGCCGAGGGTACGCAATTCACCATCAACGGACGAAAGACCTTCCTGCGCGGCACGCTGGAATGCAGTATCTTTCCGCTAACGGGATACCCGCCGACGGATGTCAAGGATTGGCGTGAGGTGCTGAAGGCCGCCAAGGCGCACGGCCTGAACCACCTGCGGTTTCACTCGTGGTGCCCCCCGGAAGCGGCGTTTGTCGCCGCCGACGAAATGGGCGTCATCTACCAGATCGAGTGCGCCGCCTGGACCAACAGCGGACCCACCCTCGGTGACGGCCTGCCCATCGACCAGTGGATCTACGCCGAGGGCGATCGCATTCTGAAAGCGTATGGCAACCACCCCTCGTTCTGCATGCTCGCCTACGGCAACGAACCGGCCGGCAAGAACCAAAAGGCCTATCTCGGCAAACTCGTCGACTACTGGCAGCAGAAAGACCCGCGTCGGCTCTACACCAGCGGGGCCGGCTGGCCCATCATCCCGGAAAGCGACTACCACTCGACGCCCGGGCCGCGGGGCCATCAATGGGGCGCCGGGCTCAAGAGTCGCTTCAACGCCGGAGCCTTGACGACGGACTTCGATTACCGTCCCTTCGTCCGGCAGCACGATGTCCCCATCGTCTCGCACGAGATCGGACAGTGGTGCGTCTATCCGAATTTCGACGAAATCAAGAAGTACAAAGGCGTACTCAAAGCGAAGAACTTCGAGATCTTCCAAGAGTCACTCGAAGCACAAGGCATGCTCGATCAGGCGGACGACTTCCTGATCGCCTCGGGTAAGCTTCAGACGATTCTCTACAAGGAAGAGATCGAAGCGGCCTTGCGCACGGACGGATTCGGCGGCTTCCAACTCCTCGACCTGCACGACTTTCCCGGTCAGGGCACGGCGCTGGTGGGCGTGCTCGATCCGTTCTGGGAATACAAAGGCTACGTCAAGGCCAAGGAGTACCATCGCTTCTGCTCTGAGACCGTACCGCTCTTGCGCATGCCCAAGTGCGTCTGGACGGACGACGAGACGTTCGAAGGGCAAATTGAAATCGCTCACTTCGGGGCCGCGCCGCTGACCGATGCCACGATCGCATGGCAGATCGAGTATACCCAAGGCGGGCGGATTGCCGCCGGGCAACTGGCCGGTCAGACCGTGCCCGTCGGTAGCACTACCGGTATGGCACGCATCCTGCTCGACCTGGCGAAGGTCGAGGCGCCGGCGCAACTGCGGGTCACCGTCGAAATCGAAGGCACCGACTACGGCAACTCCTGGGACCTCTGGGTCTACCCGCGCCAGGTCGAGGTCGCCCCACCGGCCGAGGTCATCGTCGCACCCCAGTGGAATGAGTTGGTCATCGAAGCGCTGAACCAGGGCGGCAAGGTCATGCTCCTGGCCCCCCCCCAGGCGATTGCCAGCGACGTGCCGGCCGGGTTCACGACCATCTTCTGGAACACACAGTGGACCAATGGCCAACCGCCACACACGCTGGGCATTCTGTGCGATCCGAAGCATAGGGCGCTGGCCGATTTCCCCACCGAATTTCACAGCAACTGGCAATGGTGGGATCTCGTGGCCCATTCGCGCGCCATGATCCTCGACGACCTCGACGGCAAACTTGAGCCCATCGTCCAGGTCATCGACGACTGGAACACCAACCGCAAACTCGCGCTGGCTTTCGAGGCGAAGGTCGGCGCGGGCAAGCTGTTCGTGTGCAGCATGGACCTGCAAACCGATCTCGATCAGCGTCCCGTGGCCAGACAGATGCGACGCAGCCTGCTCCGGTACATGGGCAGTTCCCGATTCAAACCCCGGGTCGAGCTCGCCCTGGACGAGGTGCGCCGCTTGTTCCGGCAGCGGACTGCCCGGTAGCCGAACCCGTAGCTGGAATACCGCGTAAGCGAGAATACAGTCGGCTTTTGACGATGGCGCCGGCGCCGAACCCCTGCTTGTGAATTTGCGGCAAAGGTAGAACTTGACATTATTGCGGACTAAGGGCAAGACAGAACCGGGAGTCTGTTGTAGAATGGGCGACCGGATGAGAACGCTTTGAAAACAGGATCAGGAATATGGCAAAACAATCAGGTAATCGAAAATCGCGGGCGATTTGCAGCTTCTGCGGCCGGGCCGGCAGCCAAACGGATACACTGATCGAAGGCCCCGAGAACGTGTACATCTGCCCGGAGTGCGTCGAGCTCTGCCACAATATCATCAAGCAGAACCGCCGACAATCGGGTACGCGGCAGACGAGCATCAAGGAAACGCCGAAGCCGCGCGAGATCAAGGAATACCTCGACCAGTACGTGATCGGCCAGGAAAACGCCAAGAAGTATCTGTCGGTAGCGGTGCACAATCACTACAAGCGGCTGCTGCACAGCGATATCGGCGACAGCGACGTCGAGATCGACAAGTCCAACGTCATGCTCATCGGCCCCACCGGCTGCGGCAAGACGCTGCTGGCCCGCACCCTGGCGACCAAGCTGGAGGTTCCGTTCGCCATTTGCGACGCGACGACGGTGACCGAGGCCGGCTACGTCGGCGAGGACGTCGAAAACTTCCTGCTCCGGCTGCTCCAGGCAGCGGACTACGACATCGAGGCCGCCCAGCGCGGTATCGTCTACATCGACGAGATCGACAAGATCGGCAAGACCTCCCAGAACGTCTCGATCACCCGCGACGTTTCCGGCGAAGGCGTCCAGCAGGCCCTGCTGAAGATGCTGGAGGGCACGACCGCCAATATCCCGCCCCAGGGTGGGAGAAAGCACCCCGAGCAGTCGTACATCCAGATGGACACCACCGAGATTCTCTTTATCTGCGGGGGCACTTTTGTCGGGCTCGAGAACATCATCAAGAAGCGGCTGGGACGCAAAATGATCGGCTTCGGCTCGGAACTCTCCGCCCGAGCCGGCGACAACGCCGATCTCAGCAGCGTCCTGGAACAGGTGATTCCCGAGGACATCATCGAGTTCGGGATGATCCCGGAGATGGTCGGCCGACTGCCGGTCATCGCCACCCTGGCAGCGCTCGACGAGGACGCGCTGGTTGACATCCTGACCAAGCCCAAGAACGCCCTGGTCCGGCAGTACAAGCGCTTCTTCGAGATGGAGGATGCCGAGCTGGAATTCACCAACGACGGGCTGCGCGCCCTGGCGCGTAAGGCCCTGACGCGCGATACGGGTGCTCGGGCCCTGCGTTCGATCACGGAAGAGTTGATGGTGGATTTGATGTACCATCTGCCGGAAGAGACCAAGCCGGCCAAGTATGCGATCACCGAGGATATCGTCGAGGGCAAGACCAGCCTCATGGCGGCCAAGCAGGCCCGCAAGGAATCGGCCTGACCGACTCCGCCTGGCCCTTCGAATTGCTGAAGCATTCCACAGAGACGGTCCGCAAGGCCGTCTCTTTGCTTTTCTACGCGATGAACGCCGCTGCCCTGCTCCTAGTCGACAACCTCGACCTTGGAGTACAGCGGAAAGAGCATATTGTAAACGAGAATCGCTTCGCCGTTGTACATGCGGATACATCCGCGCGAGCCGGCGGCGCCGATCTGTTCGGGCTCCTTCGTGCCGTGGATGGCGAACCCGGTGCGGCCCTTGGCGTTGCCCGCGATCCCGTCCAGGGCTATCCAGCGCGAGCCCAGGGGATAGTCCGGATCGCTCGCCTGGTAGACCCGCCCGGAATCCGGATCGGTCCACCTTGGTGCGATGAGCTTGCCCCCTTCCTGGACACGCCACCGGCCGGTTGGCGTCTCATACCCGGGCCGCCCCAGCCCGACCTTGAAGCTACGCACGTAGGTATCCTGCAAATAGAGATCCAGCGTGAAGCTCGAACGCGAGACTTTGGCATGGAAAGGCCCGTTGATGACCTTGATCGCCTTGCCCGCCTGCAGGCTCTCCGGACGCGGGATGTTGTTGATCTTCATCAGGATCTCATAGGGAACATTGTGCTTGCGACCGATGACTTGCAGCAGATCGCCGGGCTTGACCCGATACGTCTCGCACAGCTTATCGCCCGCGTAGGCGGACGGGCCAAAGAGCCACTCGTCCGCCAGCTTGGCCATTTCCGCTTTCACGGCGCGCCGCTGGTCGGGCGACATCTCCAGCGCGAGCGTCTCATTGAGTTTGTCGCGGGCGGCAATCACCTGCCTGGGCCGGGCATTGAGCATGGCCCGGGCGTCCGCCAGGGCGCGATCGACGCTGCCATTGTCCTGCGGCTCGGGCGTGGCAATCACGGGAGCGGCCGGCAGTGGCTGGGCCGGAGGCGTTGCCTCAGGTGGCCTGGCAGGCGTTGGAGTATTCGGTTGGCCCGGCGCTTGCGGCAATGGCTGGCTGGACCTCTCTTGCGGAGTGGGGGTCGATTGACGTGGCGTGTCAACCTCGGTCGCCGTGCGCGGCGCACCCAGCCCTGGCTCAGCTACAGCCGCCATCTCTACGGCGCCCGCCTCGGCTCCACTGTCGCCCGAGACCGGGGAATCACCTCGGAACAGGAAATAGACCACCGCGGCGAACACGATGATCGCTCCGGCCAAATACATGCTGTGCGTCCGGCGCCGACGTCGGCTCCGTGCCGAGTAAGAAGAACGAGCCATCCTATGCTCCTTTCTGCGCTGTGCAGTTGACTATGCCTTCATCCGTCACCAGAAAATCGACGGGTTCGTCGCCGTCGGTAACGGGAATGGAATCGACCACCTGTTCGGCAAAGGCGAGTCCGCAACGCGACGCGGTTAACTCGCGATTGCCAAAAAACCGGTCGTAGAACGCTCCGCCACGACCCAAACGGTTGCCCTGTCGATCGAATCCCAGGGCCGGAGAGACAACCAGGTCAATCTCCGCGAAAGGAATCGGTACCCCACCCACGGGATTCCGCAACCCCCATTTGCCCGTAGAAAAACCGGTTTCCAACGAGGTGATCCCGACCGGGAGCATATGCCGCTGCTCCCATGAGATCTGCGGGACCGCCACGGTCTTTCCCAATTGCCAGGCGTGGAGGATGACCTCCGAGGTGTCGACCTCGTGAGGCAAGGACAGATACAGCATCACGGTCGAGGCCCTCTGGAACTGCTCGGTCGCTATCAAGTTGTCGCACGCCTTCCTGCTCTTGTCCTTTCGGCTTGCATCGGGAAGCGAAAGCAGGCAGTTCTGTAGCTGACGGCGCAACTCAACCTTACTCATTCAATGGCCCTAGACCCCCACGCTCATCTGTTTTATCAACCCAATCATTATTATCTATCAGCCTTTGCAGTTTTTGTAAATAACCGCTTATGGTTTTTTCTTGGCCCACATCTTTCGGCACGTAGTAGTGCCCGGAAGCGTCCGGCAGGTATTCCTGAACGACGAAACCGCCGTCGTAGTCGTGCGGGTACTTGTAACCGACTCCCAAGCCGGCCTTTTTCGCCGCCGCATAGTGCGCGTCCTTCAGATGCGGCGGGACCGGTCGTGTCGGCTGCTCCCGAACGTCCTTCATGGCCTTCCAGATCGCACAGGCACCGGCATTCGATTTCGGCGCACAAGCGACGTAGAGCGCCGCCTGGGCCAAGGGAAGCTGCGCCTCAGGCATCCCCACGAACTCGGAAATCTGTAGGGCCGCAGCGGCCAGCACGGTTGCCATCGGATCGGCGTTGCCCACGTCCTCAGCCGCGCAAACGGCAATGCGTCGGGCCACAAAACGAATGTCTTCGCCCCCGGCCAGCATCCGCGCCAGCCAATAAACCGTCGCGTCGGGGTCGGACCCGCGCATGCTCTTCTGCAGCGCACTGGCCAGATCGTAATGGCTATCCCCTGCCCCGTTATAGGCGACCGCTTTCTGTTGTATCGACTCTTTGGCCGCGTCCAGATCAAACTTCACGCTTTTTTTCGGTCCTGCCGCCGCCTGGGAGCGTACGCCCACCTCGAGGGCGGTCAGGGCCTTCCTCCCGTCGCCATCGGCCATCTCGGCCAGAAACCGTAGCGCGTCCGGATCGGCCTCGACCTTCAGCGTGCCCAAGCCCCTTTCCGAATCCCGCAGAGCCCACTGCAGCAATTGCAGGATGTCATCCGGTCCGAGGGGCTCGAAGCGAAACACCGTGCTGCGCGAAATCAGCGGACCATTGATCGAGAAGTAGGGGTTCTCCGTGGTCGCACCGATCAGAACGATCACCCCCGACTCCACATCATCGAGCAGCACGTCCTGCTGCGCGCGATTGAAACGGTGCAGTTCATCGATGAAGAGCACCGTCCGGCCGCGCCCCGTGGCCAGCCGGTCGCGCGCCTGCCGCATGGCCTCACGCAGATCCTTGACAGTAGCGGCCGGCGCGTTCAGGTAACAGAACCTGGCCTTCGTATGGCGCGCGATCACCTGGGCCAGTGAGGTCTTGCCCACGCCGGGCGGACCATGAAAGACCAGACTGCTGAGTCGATCCGCCTGAAGCATGCGCGCCAATAATTTGCCCGGCGCTAAAAAGTGCTTCTGTCCCACGAACTCGTCGAGCGTGCGCGGGCGCATGCGCGCCGCCAGCGGCGTCGCCGCCCTTAGGTTGGCTCGTTCCGACGCTTCGAACAGGTTTTTATCGGCGGCCTGTCTGTCCATGTCATGGATTATACGAGCCTCTACAGTTCGTGTCGAATGATTCGTAACCTCACTGAATGCGACGGCGCCTGCCAACGAAGTTTGCACATCTGTCACAAGCTGTGGATTCAGCCCGCGCCATGTCAATACACAGGATTTTAACGAGCCTTTTTGTCTTATACCTAAAACCTCCAAGCCCCCTCGCTTGCCCGCGCCGTCGGCTCGGCGTCATCACCACGTTCGCATGCTCGAGACCGCGCGACGGCCGAGACCGCGCGCAAGTTTGCCCCCACGGCACCCGGCGTGAATCCGACGAAGCCCCCAAAACACAACCAGCCTTTCCCACAGGAGTTACACGCGAAAGACACAAAAAAAACACCGCGCCCGTCACGCGCGTTTTCGGTGCCGCATTCGGCGCAACTATTGCCGATAATTCCGGACCCATCAACGTCAGCAACCGGTCAAAAAACTGGGAGGTGACACTTTTTTTTATTTGATTTTGACCGGGCTGCCGATAAACTCCTCTAGGTATCGATGGACGCGGTACGGTGTCGATAAGCCAGGAGGTTGAAAACAAAATGAAAGCACGGGACAGGCCAGGTCCTGTAAGGGTCAGTTGCTCTTTAGCATGATTGTAGTTGGCTAACCAGAAGGCCAGTGTGAGTGTAGTTATTGAAAGGGAAGTATCATGAAGCGTTGGTTGATTTTGTTTACTGTAGGTTGTGTGGCTTTTGCCGGCGCGGCAAACGCAGCAGTGCAACAGGGTGACACCGAGCTCGATTTCCTCGGGGGCTGGATGATGCAGAACTCGGCCGGGCGTCCCTCGAACGCGAACGATCTGCCGGGTGCAGACTTCGACGCCCTCTTCCTGTCGGCCTCAATGGGCTACTTCCTCAACGACAATCTGCAGGTCGGCGCCGTCGCTATGGGCGCTTGGACAAGCACGGACGTTGAGGCAGTCACTGGTCCGTCGACCGACGTGGACGTCGACTTCTATGGCATCGGTGCCAAGGCCAAGTATCACTTCATGCCGACCAACCAGTTGGTTCCGTACGTTGGCGGCCAAGTCCTTTGGTCCAATGCCGACATCGACGCTCCCGGCTCGGCCAACGATGCTGATGTCGATGGCGTGTTGTGGGGCCCGGTCGCGGGCGTGCGCTACGAGTTGAACGCCTACAACGACTTCTTCGTCGAGTATCAGTACCACATCTGGACCGGTGACATGGATGACGTTCTTGATGACGGCCACGGCCTGTTCCTCGGTCTGATTCACCAGTTCAAGTAAGTCGCGGAGGTCGGAGAACCGAATTTCCGGGATCTCCCGAAATCTGAACACGAAGCTGCGAGCCCGAAAGGGCTCGCAGCTTTCTTTTTTGCGCCCCCTCTCCTCGGAATCATACCTGCGCCGCGTGACCTTGACGGAGCGGCGTTGTGGCGATAGACTCTCGTTGCAGAAGCCAATGGCCAGATCGCCGACACGGTGCCGGTCGGGCCGGCTGGCCTGGTATCGAGACTCATGGACAAAGGAGTGATGCATGAGCGCACGGAGGACAACCCTTCTGGGAGCAATGGCACTTCTGTGCTGCTGCGGCACGAAGGTTCGAGGCGGGACCCTCATGGGCATGCCGATCGCCACGTTGGAGGAGCAGCAGTGGGCGGTCGGGCTCGGATACGGATTGGGCGAGACCGATTGGGAAGCTTCCGGGCTGGCGGTGCAGATCCCCAACGCGGGCAGCCCCACCTACAGCGCCGAATTCATCGATCTCGATGGGTTGGCGACCCACATGGCTCTGGCCAGCCTGGCCTATGGCATCTGCGACAACTGGGACGCCTTTGTCCGATTCGGCGTTTCCGACGCCCGGGACCGCATTGCCATCCAGGACCCTCCACCGGGTGGCGCCCCTGAGTATGTCTCCTACGATGGCGACTACGGACTGGCCTTGGGCCTGGGAACTCGGGCGACCTTCTGCCACTGGGGCCCCTGGCGTTTCGGCGGGTTGGCCCAGGTCACCTGGTTCGACCCGAAGGATGGGGATTTCACCTCGTCGGATCCGGATGTGGCCAACACCGCCTTCGTGGGGCGTGCGGAGATCGAGTTCTGGCAGGCCCAGTTCGCCTTGGCCGCCGTGTATCAGATCGACACGCTGACCTTCTGGGCGGGCCCTTTCCTGCAATTCACGGAGGGAGATCTCCAGCGCCGCGGAAGGGTGCTTCTCAGCGGGGTCGACAACGGCAGCTTTCAGAGCACCGCCGACATCGAGAACAACGGCCAGGCCGGTGTCCACGTTGGGATCAACTGGGAGGCATCGACGAAGCTCGATTGCCAGATCGAGAGTCAGTTCACCCGCGAGTCCTGGTTTCTGGCCTTCGGCGCCGTCATGTCGTTGGAGGAATTCTTCGACCGGCCGTGATGGATTCGTGAGCTGTCAGGCGGCGCGGTGGGCCATGAAATGCGCCGTCTCGGCCAACGCGTCCCTCGCCTCCCCGGCCGGCAGAGACGCCAGCGCCTCGGTGGCTTTGTGCACATACCGCCGCGCCCGCTCGTGCGCATAGTCCAGACTGCCGTGATGTGCCAGCATGGCGTCCAGTTCGCCCCTGGATTCGGTGGGATGGTCCAGCAGCGTGTGCACCTTCTTCCGCTCAGAAGCGCCAATCGCTCCCAGCAGGTGAATCACGGCCAAGGTCAGCTTGCTCTTGTTCAGATCGCACTGCGCGGTCTTGCCTGTTTGACTTTCATTGCCCGAGATGTCCAGCAAATCGTCGACAATCTGAAACGCAATGCCGGCGTACAAGCCGTAGCGATCCAGCGCCTCGACCTGAGGTGTCTCGGCCCGCGCCAGGAGCCCGCCCAGCCGGCAACACCCGCTGAAGAAGGCCGCACTCTTCTCGGCGATGATACTGATATACTCGTCCTCTGTGAGTTGCCAGTTCTGCTTTTGCGCCACTTGTCTAAGTTCGCCTTCGCAGACGCGCACCGCCGTCTCGGCCACGACCTTGCCGATCGCCGGTTCGAGCTCCGCGGTCATCCGGAACACCCGGCTCAGGACGAAGTCACCCAGCAGGACCGCCGACTCGTTACCCCAGAGACGATTGATCGTGGGCGCGCCCCGCCGGACCTGGCCGTCATCGATGACATCGTCATGCAGAAGCGTCGCATCGTGGATCATTTCCACCATGGCGGCCACGCGAACGTGCTCGTCCGTGACGGCCCCCAGGCAGGCGCCTCCTAACAGAACCAGGCCGGGACGGATCATTTTGCCACTCCGCGCGGTGAAATGCTCCAGCAGCGGCGCCAGTTCCTCAGCCGAGTCCGAGGGCACCAGAGCCTGGTAGATCAGGTCACTCGCCTGCCTTAGCTGCGGGGCGATCATGGCGAATGACGGGATATCATGCCAGGGCGTGTTTTTCAAGGCGTTCATACGGATCGGCAATTCCAAGTCACAGGAAACGGGAGTATCCACAGCGTCACAAAGAGCGGTCGGCTGCTAATTCTTTCCACGGGCATAATCCTCGAACTTCTCTCGCAGGAGACGGGTAACCGGCCCCGGCTTGCCATCACCGATAACACGCTTGTCGATTTCCACAATCCCGATGACTTCCGCGGCCGTGCCGGTGAGGAACAGTTCATCGCAAACATGGAGGTCGTACCGAGTGAGATTTTTCTCAATGACCGTCAGACCCTCTTCCTGAGCCAAACGAATGACCACCTGACGTGTGATCCCTTCGAGTCCTCCCGCCTCCGTCGGCGGCGTGTGAACGACCCCGTTGCGAACGGTGAACACGTTGTCGCCACTGGCCTCCGCAACGTAGCCCTCGTAATTATACATGATCGCCTCGGGCACGTTGTTATCCAAGGCCTCGATCTTGGCGAGGATGTTGTTCAAATAGTTGAGGCTCTTGACCTGCGGGGGTACGGCCAGAGGATGATTGCGAATCGTCGTGGCGCTGACGACGCTCAAGCCTTTCTCGTAGAACTCCTCGGGATAGAGTTGGATCTTGTCGGCAATGATGATCAACCCACTGTTGCGGCATTCGAAGGGGTTCAAGCCCAGATCGCCCACGCCTCGCGTCACGATGAGGCGAATGTATCCATCTTCGAGGGCGTTGGCCTGGACCGTCGTGTGCACGGCGGCGACCAATTCCTCCCGGCTCATCGGCACCGCCAGCCGAATGGCGCGGGCCGAGTCATAAAGCCGTTTGATGTGGGCGTCCAACTCGAATACCCTGGAGCTATAGATGCGGATGCCTTCGAAGACGCCGTCACCATAGAGCAAGCCGTGGTCGAAAACGGAGACTTTGGCCTCTGCTTCATCCACCAGGCCCGTATTCATCCAAATCTTCAATGCCATAACGCAAACCTCATAAAGTCTGAGTCCCGTGAAGCTTGGCTCCCGCCCGCATCGTCGGGATTCAGCCTTTCACGCGGCCGTCGGCGAGCGTAATCACCCGCCCGGCCCTCTGGGCGACGCGTTCATCGTGGGTGACCATCACAATGGTCTGACCCGCCTCGTTAAGCTGTTCGAAAACCTTTAGGATACCATTTCCTGTGGCCGAGTCAAGGTTGCCGGTGGGTTCATCGGCCAGGAGCAGGCGGGGCTTGTTCATCAGGGCCCGGCCGATGGCCACCCGCTGCCTTTCCCCGCCGGACAGTTGGTACGGCTTGTGCCGCATCCGCTCCTGCAACCCCATGGTCTCCAGCAGTTCCCGGGCCCGGGTTTTGGCGGCCTGGCGGGTCCCCAGCCAGCCGGTGAGGCCGCACGAGACCATGGCCGGCAGATAGACGTTCTCCAGCACGTTCAGCTCGTCCAACAGGTGGTAAAACTGAAAGACGAAGCCCACCATCTCGTTGCGAAAGCGGTTGAGCTCTCCGGCCCGCATGCGATTGAGATCGCGACTGTCGAAGCTAATCACCCCTTCGTTGGGTCGATCCAGCGCTCCGAGGATATGCAGAAAGGTGCTCTTGCCGCTGCCCGAGGCACCGATGACCGCGACGAACTCCCCTTCGCGTACGGAAAGATCGGCCCCCTTGAGGACTTTGACGCGCGTCGCGCCCATCCGGTACGATTTGTGGACGTTCTGCGCTTTCAGTATCAGAGATCGTTTTTTCTGGGACGTTTCGTTCATACAGAACCGCCGTTTGAGGTCACGTAGCATCGATCCGTCTGGGGCCAGGCCCAGGCCGCCCTTCTATAGCTGATTTCCCATATCGGCACAAGCAAAACCGAAGTCCCTCCGTCACGTCCGGCTGCCATGCAGCGTTTCAACCGGGCGCAGCCGGGCGGCGCAGTAGGCCGGTATCAACGCTCCGATCTGGCAGGCGACGATCGCACAGAAGACGATGATGGCCAGCACACTGAATTCGGCGTGATGCGGGATATCACCAATGGCGTAGATCGTCCGGTCCCAGAGCTGAAACCCGAAGCGTTCGAAGAGCCAGTTCTCAACGCGATTGATATTCGCCAGGAACAGCAACGCCGTGGCGACCCCTGTGCACGAGGCCAACACGCCCACGGCGGTGGCGAACCCGGAGAACAATGCCATGACGCTCGGGCTGGAGGCCCCTACGCTTTTCAGGACGCCGATGTCCTTGGTCTTATGGCTAACGATCATGTAGAACACCACGAACACGATGAAGACGGTGGTGATACCGACGAAACCGAACATGACGCTCAGCATCGCCTCTTCCTTTTCCATCGGGGCGATGACAGCCCGTCGATATTGCCGCCACGTCTCCACCGTCACCGTCTCCAACAGTCCGGCGTCGGGCGCCCCCTGTTTGCTCTGTTTGAACTGATCCCAGAGCGTGCGGACCCGAGCGCAGCCTCGTTCGAGCGCCACGTCGGGGCAGAACCTGACGTGCAACGCCGTGACGCGTTTCCGGGCCCCCGCCATGCACAGCGACTGCGCCCACTCCAGCGGGATGTAGACGGTGGAGCCGTCGATGCCGGCAATACCGCTGTGGGAGTGGTCATTGTATTGGAAGCGCTTCGTGCTGACGGGAACCGAACCGGCGCCGGCCGGAGCACCGCGGGCGTTGAGCGGAAAACAGGTCAAAATCAGACCGATATCGGCCGGCTCACTGTCGTAGGTGTATTGACTCTGGGCGTTGCGCCACAGGGCCAGATCGATCCCCAGAACACATCCCACCGCGTTGGGTTCATGGGCTGGGACAAACGCCTGCGCCACATCAGCGGCCTGATGATACAGGGTCTGGCCGAAATTCGTGGTCTGGCTGTGCTGGACCGGATCGAGCCCGATGATCTCCACGCCCCGGTTGCGCGCGTCACCTTCCCGCCGCATCAGAGCGTAGTTTTTGACCACCGCCGAGACCGCCGCGACCTCGTCCGTCTCTTCAAGCGTTTGCATGAAGTCTTCGTAGTAGGGAAAGCCCACGAGCGACTTGGTGCTGATCACGCAGTCGCCCACGAACGCATGATTCTTCTGCTTGAATTCGCCGACCAGGCCGCTCATCACCGTCATGACCACCACGACGATGAAGACGCACAGCGCTACCGTCAGCACCGCGAAATGCGTGATGCGGCGCTTCACCAGGTATCGAAATATCAGCGTCAACTTATACATCGTTTCACCGAATCAGAGTCACCCGGTATCTGCGCTGCTCTCTGCTACTCATAGCGCAAGACCTCAACCGGCTTCGTCAGAGCCGCGATGATGGCGGGTGTCAGCGCCCCCAGCGCCGCGGCCGCGATGGCCAGGGCAATGATGGGCAGGGAAGAGACCCAATCCACCTCATTGGGAATCTTACTGAACATGTATACGCTGCTGCTCCAGAGTTTGAGCCCGAAGAGCACGCGAATGCCATCTTCGATCGCGTTGATATTCTTCGTAATCGCATAGCCCAGGACCGCGCCGATGCCGGCGCCGAGCACACCGACCGTGACACCGAAACCCAGGAAGATCCAGGCCACGGAAACGCTGGCGGCGCCGCAACTTTTGATGACGGCGATGTCCCGCCGTTTGAGCCGCACAATCATGTAGAAGATGCAGAAGACCAGAACCACCACACTGAAGCTGACCACGCCGAAGATCACCAGGAGCAGCCCCATCTGCTTGCGCAATTCGTCGATGTACTGGCGTTGCATCTCCAGGGACGTGACAACGTCGGTCATGTCGGCCCGCCAGGTGCTCCAACCCAACTCTTCGGCAGCGAAGACCTGCCACAAGCCACGGATTTGCGCCACAGCCAGCTCCGGATCGACGCCGGGCTTGAGCTTGACGTTGACGGTGGTCGCGGGCGCCGCCAGATCCGGATAGAGAGCGTCCTGCAACATCTCGATGGGCACGTAGACGAAACCACTGTCGAGATCGTGGACCCCCGTGAAGACGACATCGGCAACATAGAAGGGAATGACCTTGCGTTTGGGCGTCGCCTGCCCGTCGGCCTCTTCGTCGACCGTGCCCGTGGTAATCACGACGCGCTGGCCGATCGTCTCCTCAAGGATCCGATCCTGATCGTACTCGTCGGTCTCCTGATCCGCCTCGGCCACCACTCCGATCCCGACGTAGCCGCCCGGCTGCTCGGGCGCCCCGGGCACCGCAAACGACGGCGGCCCCGCTGTTTCCTTCTGGCGGAGCAGCACGTCTTTGAAGCCATTGACCTCGGCGCGGCGCTCCGGCTCGATCCCCCAGATACTGACCGGGCGAACGTTGCCCCGGCCCACGTGCAACAGGCCCTGGCTGGAAAGGGTTCCGGTCGCCGCTTTGACGAAATCGGCCTGTTCGAGCCGCTCGACCAGCGCCGGATACTTCTCGAAAAGCCCGCCGGGAGCAGGTCCGATGACCACGTCGCCCAGCATCTCCACGGCGCTGCGTTCGAAGGCGTTGATGAAACCGGTGAAAAGACTGGCCACGACGATTAGGAGTGAGACCGACAGTGCCACCGCCGCGATGCTCAAGAAGATGATCCGCCGCGTTCGCAGATACTTCAGCCAGAGGAATAACTTCAACATCTAAGAACCAAGGTAGTCGAGTCCAAGCTCCGCACGTTCCGGCGCCGAGCATGCCTTTCGCTGCGGACCGCTGCTGTCGGTCTCGGCGCCTCGCTACGCGTTTTCCGGCCCCACGGGCTTCAGGAGCGGAAACAGGATGACATCGCGAATGCTGGTGACACCGGTCAGGATCATCACGAGACGATCGATGCCAATGCCCAAGCCACCGGCCGGCGGCATGCCGTACTTCAGCGCCGTGATATAGTCGTGGTCCATGGTCGCCATCGTCTCTTCCTGACCACGCAGTTGAATCATGAAATTCTCGTATTGCTGGGCCGGGTCGTTCAATTCGGTGTACGCATTGGCCAATTCCATCCGGGCGATGAACAACTCGAAGCGCTCGGCATAATTCGGATTGGCCTTGCTGCGCTTGGTCAGCGGACAAAGCACGGCCGGATAGTCGATCACGAACGTCGGATTGACGAGGTGATGCTCCACCGTTGCCTCGAAGACCTCGTTGACCACCACCGCGTCGTCCATGTCGGCTTCGTCCAGTTCCAGGGCGCGGGCCTTTTCGCGTACCGCCTGTAGATCCTCGATATCGCAGCCGGCATGCTCGGCCAGCAGATCGGCGTACTTGGCCCGTCGCCACGGGCCGCTGAGATCGACGTCGAGATCGCCAAACTTCACGGCCGGTCCGTCGCAGTGGGCGGCCACACAGGCCGAGATCAGTTCCTCCGTCAGGTCCATCATGACGTGATAGTCACCGTAGGCCTGATAGAGTTCGAGCATGGTGAATTCGGGGTTGTGCCGACGACTCAGTCCCTCGTTGCGGAAACTGCGGTTGATCTCGAAGACGCGCTCCAATCCCCCCACCAGGAGGCGTTTGAGGAACAGCTCCGGCGAGATCCGCAGGTACAGGTCGAGATCGAGACTGTTGTGATGCGTGATGAACGGCTTGGCAGCCGCCCCGCCGGCGATGGCCTGCATCATGGGCGTCTCGACCTCGAGGAACCCGCGGGCCTCGAGGTGTTGGCGAATCGTGGTGGTGATGGCGCTGCGCGTCTTGAAGCGCTCCATCACCTCGGGATTGGCCCACAAGTCTACGTAGCGCTGACGGTAGCGCTGGTCGACATCGGCCAGCCCGTGAAACTTCTCCGGCGGCTGTGACAGGCATTTGGAGAGAAACGCCAAACCGTTCTCTTCGACCCAGATGGTGATTTCCCCCGTGCGGGTCCGGCCCAACTGCCCGGCGGCCCCGATGATGTCACCGAGGTCCAGCAATTTCGCCAGGGGCCACTGCTCATTCAGCATTTTCTTGCTGAGCCCGACCTGGATCGTTCCGCTGCGATCGCGCAGGGTGATGAAGATCAGTTTGCCGATGTCGCGCAGCAGGACGATACGACCGGCACAGCGGGCCCGCTGGCCTTCCTCCTCATCCTTGAACCGCGCTTTGACCGCTTCGGCCGCTTCGACATCGTCATAACGGAGTCCGTAGGGATCGAGGCCCAACGCCTCCAGTTTTGCCCGTTTATCCTGTCGCTGCTGTTCGAACTTGTCGCTATCGGTTTGAATCGTCAATACTCCACCTGTCTGTATCGGTGTCCCTGGCTAGTTGGCTGCCAGAGCGTTCGTTTCGATCAACTTGGTTTCCATGACCAGCAAGCCGACCGCCAACTGGGGATCGGCCTCCAGGGCCTGTTCAATCGTCCGCTTGGTGTATGAGGCGCTGTGCTCTTCCCGGCCGGCTTGCACGAGAATGTCGTTGTCTCTCTGCACGTCGAGCATCGCTCTGAGCTCTTCGCTGGTCAACTTCACCTCAACGTCCGGGCCCACGCCCCAATCCTTCCGGCCTTCCTTTTCCACCGCAGCGCGACTCTTGACCCGCTGCCCTGAAGGTAGATGGTAATAGGCCATGGTGTATTTCAACTGGGCGCCGCCCCCGGGATAGTGGGTGATGCCTTGCACGCTGCCCTTGCCGTGCGTGCGGGTTCCGACCAGAATCGCCCGCTCATGCCTGGGGTCGCCCAGGGCGCCGGCCACGATTTCCGAGGCACTGGCGGAGCCCGAATTGATCAGGATGACCAGCGGATAATCCGGCTGCGTCCCCCGCCGATGGGCATATTCATAGGTGGGGATCATGCTGGCCTTGGGCTGCGTCCGCACGATCAGGCCTTCCTTGATGAAGGCGTCGGAAATACGCACGGCGCTGTCGAGAAGTCCGCCGGTATTGAAACGCAGATCCACGATCAGGCCTTTGAGCCCCTGATCATCGAGTTCTTCCAGCACGTCGTCGAAGTCGCCGGCGGTATCCGTGGAGAAGCTGGTGATGCGCACATAGCCGATGCGATGGCGTGGATCGACCATATACAGCCAATCCCCGGATTCCGTGCGCTGCCAGCCACGAATGGTCGGCACAATGATCCGATCGCGCGTGATCGTGATGTTCTCGGCCTTGTCCGAACTCTGCCTCTTGACCGACAAGGTCACCGTCGTTCCTTTCGGCCCAGTGATTTTCTTGACCGCACAGGTCAGGCTCATGTCCTTGGTCGGGACGCCGTCGACGGCCTCGATGACGTCTCCCGCGTCCAGCCCCGACCGGTAGGCCGGCGTGTCAGGCAACAGACTGGCCACGGTCAGGAATCCCCTGGGCTTGGAAATCTCGATGCCGATGCCGGTGAACTCATTCATCATGAGCTTCTCGAAATCCTGCACCTGGCGCGGCCAAACCATGACCGTATACGGATCGAGCACCTCCAGAGCAGCCTCGGAGAAATGGGCAATCAGAGGCCGCTGCGGCAGTTGCACCGTCGCTTCGTTGAGCGCCAGGACCTGGTCCAGAATCTTGAGAAACCGATCCTTGCCGAAGGAGGCGCCGGCCGTCTCGATCTCGTCGCGCAGCCCGGCCAGCGCCACCGACCAGGCGGTTGCCTTGTCCGGATCGGGGCGCGTGAAGGAGTTGCCATTGTCGGAAAGCCCTTCGCTGAAGGCGATGGTAAGCACCTCGGCCAGGTTGTCACAGCGCTTGACCGCCTCCGTAGCCATCTTCACGTAATCGATGCTGTTGACGTAATGCAGGCTGAGCGCATCGATGGCCCGCACGAACATCCGCTTCTCCACGCCGTTGTAGCGTTCCTTGCGGGTCTCGCACGGGCTGTCCTGGAACGACCCGGCAATGCTGGCCTTGGCCAGCAACTCATCGGCATAGTCGGAATAGCCGTGGTTGTTCGGATCGATCGCCTGGAGCCAATAGTAGTAGCGGCTGTAGGCGTCGAGCCATTTGCCCTCAGCCTCCAGCTTGACGCTCCGGTCCACGCTTTCCTGTAGCGCCTTTGTGACAAACGGGTCGTCCATCAGCGCCGCTTTCTGGCGATCCGCGGCGAACTCAGCCGCCCGAGCGATGACCGCCAGGACGTCCGTGATGTCGTTGGGCTCGTTCGGCTCATCGTCGGCCGCCTCCGAGGCCAAGTCCGCCTTATCGAGATCGACGACACCTCTGAGCTTGTCCAGCTCTCTGAGCTGCTTGGCAAAGGCCTGTTCCCGAGCGGCCTGTCGGCGCCGGGCGATATCCTGGTACCGCTGGACAACCTGCTCGAGCAACTCGGCCCGCCCTTGGTCGAACTGGGCGGCGTTCCGGGCCGATTCGGCCGCGGCGTCGAATTTCCCCTGGTACACCAGTTGACACGCTTGGGCGATCGGATCGAGTTGCGCAGCCGTCGCGTCGGAAGTGCTCTGCGACCCAGCCACAGCACGAGACTGGGCCAGACAGCAAGCGCCGCCAGACCAGCACGAGAGAGCCAGGACCAGCACCCAAGTGATCGAGAGCCAGCGCGACGCCCACGCGTATCCGACGCCGGAACTGCTCGGTCTGTTCTTACACCAGGATCGTATCGGGCTTTCAGGATTCAACGCACCGCTCCTTTCAACGCTTCGCCCCCGGTACTGTCGGGAGGATTTCAATGACATCCGCCTCAAAGCACCTTATAGCCGAGGCCCACGGAGAAACGCCGTGGGCCTCGGTCGTGGTCAAGCAACTATTCTGAACATTCCTCGGCCTTGCCGGCACAACCCAGCACGTGCAGCTTGTGGCGCACCATTTCCCGGATGGCTTCGCGGCCGGGGCCCAGGTATTTACGCGGATCAAACTCGGCGGGCTTCTCCGCAAAGACCTGCCGGATTTTGGCCGTCAGGGCCATCCGCAGATCCGTGTCGATGTTGACCTTGCACATGGCCATCTTCGATGCCTTCGTCACCATGTCTTCGGGCACGCCCATCGCATCGGGCATCGCGCCGCCGTACTTGTTGATCAGGTCTTTGAACTCCTTCAAAACGCTGCTGGAGCCGTGCATCACCAAGGGGTAACCCGGCAGCTTCTCGCCGATCTCTTCGATCACATCGAACGCCAGCGTCGGAGCGGTCTTGAACTTGTAGGCGCCGTGGCTGGTTCCACAGGCGATCGCCAGCGAATCACAGCCGCTCTTCTCGACGAACTCCACCACCTGCTTCGGGTCGGCCAGGTGCTTGCTGACGTCGTCAACACCCACCACGTCCTCCTCAATCCCCCCAAGCTGCCCAAGCTCCGCCTCGACGACAACGTTGCGAGGATGGGCATACTCGACCACTTTCTTCGTGATGGCGATGTTCTCTTCGAACGGCAGATGGGAACCATCGATCATGACCGAGGTGAAGCCGTCTTCGATGAACTCCACGCACGTCTCGAACGTGTCGCCGTGGTCCAGGTTGATGGCGACGGGAATATCGGGGTTCTCTTTGACGACAACGTCGATAATAGCCTTGAGGTAGCTGTTCTTGGCGTATTCCCGGGCACCTCGGGATATCTGCAGAATCAAAGGCGCCTTTTCCTCGGCCACGGCCTGCACGATACCCTGCGTGATCTCCATATTATTGACGTTGAAGGCACCAACGGCGTAGCCATTCTTGTAGGCCATTTCGAACATCTTCTTGGTGTTGACTAACGGCATAGTTTGCTCCTTTTGAAACCAGTAAATCGACTTTCGTCATTGTCAATACGGCCAGGGCACCTTCCCCTGGCAACCGAGATCACGTGCATCTCCCACAGCATCGGCCGGCCCGCACCAGGTTGTTTAGCCTAATACGTTTCCGACGCTCCCAATCCCGTATATCGACGCTGGCCGATCGCCAGCTCGGGAATCCCTTGAGGCCAGAGACTGAGGACGATCCGCCTCTCGTCCAACGACTCATCGGCACTGAGCGTCAGGGCCAGGTTCATGCGATGGTACTTGCGAATCAACGTTATATCACTTCGAATGCTCTTCCCATAGTCAAAATCATACTGTTGGGAGAAAACCCCCGTATAACGCGGGTCAATCACATAGGTTGCAGCAAATGTGACTGCGTTGGACCCCTCCTCAGCACCGCTCTGGAGGCGTCGCAGGTACCGGCTACCCACGTAGTAGCTCAGATTCGGCCAGCAGAGGCGGGAGACGCCCACGTCGATCTGCTGGGCCACCCCGCTCTGCATGTCGAAGTTCATATCGCCTAGGATCGCGGTCGTGTCGCTGAGCCGCAGGGCCATATCGGCCGCAATATGGTTCCGGCGGGGGCCGAAAATCCCCGTCGTCCGCCGATCCTGCGGCAGAAGCACACTCCCAGCCCTATTTACCATCGGAATGAAGGGTTTGTTCCAGAGGAATTGGTCGGGCCCGGCCGTGTCATCGCCGGAATTGTTCACCCAGACGAAATCGAGGTCCAATCTGAGCCAGTCCACCGTCCGCCGCCGGCCCTCGGGCCCACGTTTGGTCTGCCAGCGCTGAGAAATCCCGAAATCCAGCGTATCGCGCTGCTCGGCGACCGAATCGTCGTGGGCATAGGCCACGGCGGTGATCTGCGGACGAACGATGTGGCGCAACTGGTCAAGATCCCAAAATCGGGATTTGACGTGGGGATAAACCTTCCAGAAGGGCTGTGTCGACATGCGCACGCCCCCTTCGCCCAGCCAGACCGCGTCTTGAGGTCCGCCGGCGGAATCGTCGAGGTCGGTCTGAAAGCCCCCTCCATCCTCGTAGCCGAACGTACCGGCGACAAACGGGACGATCTTGGATTTGCCCACCACCAAGGGCATATCGACCTCGTTACGCGTCGTGCTGAAGGTGAAAAAATTCTCGGGCCCCTGGTCGATGCTGTCGGTGGCGTAGAGGTAACGATAGCGGCTGACCTGCGTATCGCTGTAGAAGGTCAGACGATCCTGGAGAAAGGACTGGCCCGTCCAGTGGAACTCGGCGGTGGGTTGCTCTTCCACCTTGTCGAGGAAATCATTCACGCGCGCTTTGCCCAGCAGGGAGAGGCCCCAGTTGTCCTCGATGCGTTTCATGTGAACCAGGGTTTCCTGTTCCTTGCCCATGTAGAACTCGCCGCGATACCACTGCGCGAGGAAGTTCTCGTCAGACAAGTAGCTGGCCTCGGCGGTCAGTTGCCAACTGTGAGGCAGGAAATGCCGATGCTGAAAGGCAAACCGGCCCCGGGTGTCCTTGGTCACCTCAACGTTCTTCTCCGTGCGGCTGAGCCGATCCTCGCCGTCATCGTCGACCGCATAGCCCAGGAGGCGACCGAAGTAAGTATCACGCTGATACTCGACTTCGACACCGCCACCTACGCCACGTTTGCTGAAGTAGTCCAGGGCCAGCGTGCTGTCGGTCCCTTCCGGCTCGCGCAGCCCCAGCAAGCGGCTGAGGAACCACCGGGTCTCGATCGAGGTCCCGAACGTACTGTCGTCGCCAACGCTCACGCTCTTGATCGGCACATCCGGCCTCTGGAAATTCGGTCGCAGCGACGGCCAGGCGAAGAAGGTCGTATCGTAGTACTTGAACCGGACGTCTTCCATCTTCGCATCGAACCGGCTGTCGGCGGAGGTGGTCGCGCCGGGTTCGGTATCCGCGCTGTTGTCGATGACTTGCACTTTCCCTGCCGTGATAGACATCTGGGGCGTGTGAAACTCGCTCGTCGTCAGGGTAATATCTTCGGCCTCGAATCGATTGGCAGCCGCCTGGCGCAGTGTGGCCGCCCGCATGTAGAGGGGAATATCGCGCGTCGTGTCGAAAGTCTGCAAAACGGCATTGCTCGCCAGGCCGCGACTGTGCCGCAGGTCATAGTACAACTCAGAGGCCCGAATGGTCCGCTGCCCTTCCCGCAACTGGACGTCGCCGGCCACATACACCTCGGCAATGTCCTGCTGTTGGCCCAACAGCGGGCTTGCTTCGGATTGGTTGGGGTCGCTGGCATGGCGCCAGAGAACGAGATTGTCGGCCTGCACCTCGATGACCCGGGCCTTGCCCGTCGTCTCGTCCGTCTCCCGCCACCAGGCATAAACCCGGCCCATAATGGTAATCGGGTCCTGATCGACATCGATCGTAATCTCATCTGACAGAGGAGCGATACTGACGGTGAACCCCTGCTTCGCATCGTCTGCCGGTGCGGCCGGCCCTTCAGCGGCTATTGGCGCCGCGGACGTTTCGGACGCGACCGGCCCGTTGAAGCCTGCCGCCTCGAACGCCGCCATGGCCTCTCGATAGAGCAGGAGGCCTTGCGGGCTCGTCGCTTCGTCCTTGTCGGCCGTCACGTAGACCTCACCACCGACCACCAGTTTCAGCACGGCCGCTCGATCCCCTTCGGTCGCCACCACCTGCCACGAGGCATCCCCAGCGCCGGTAGTCAATGGCGGCGACAGCGCCCCGTCCAAATAGACCTCCACCCGATACCGCGCATCGGCGAGCCCTTCCGTTTCGGGATCGGCCGGCACGATCCGCACGACCGCGTTCTGACTCGTCCAGCGCTGCCCCGACAGCGCCATCTCGAAACCGTCCCGGCAAACCAGCAGATGTCGATCATCTCCGGCCCGTTCGCTGAGAAGATCTCCGGCCTTCAAGCGCAGGTCCTGGCTCAGCCAGCGCCGCCGCGCGGCCGGCGCACCGCCGCCCAGACGCCGGGTAGAGCCGCCGACGCTGCTATCGGTGGCCCCGACGATGGTGGGAAAGAGCCCCCAGAATAGTCCTATGACCAGCCAGTGGTATCGCATCCTGCGATGGTCTCACAAACAACAACTCAGGCATTTGACCAGACTTACGCTGCACGCGATTATAGTGGTCCGCTTGGGCAACGCCAGCAAAAACCCGGAACCGATCGAACGCATCTTGATCTGGATCGACCCTTGCGATAAAAGAGCGGGCGAAGGCGTCAGTCGAACTGAAGGAACTTCCGAGAGCACCAGGATTGTCATGGCCAAACAGGACTACACACCCCACCAGCAGAACATCATCTCCAACTACTACGACCGCCTCGACACGATCATGCTGGCCAAGCTCCAGGAGATGGTCAGCGATCTGTATCTGGCCGATACGCAGGCGAAGCAGGACCGACTCTGGAAGCGGATTCATCAGGCGATGAGCAAGCTGGGGGTCCCGCCGGCCATCGTCGAACACATCATGGTCCAGCGTAACGTCGAAGTGCTCGCCAAAAACGTCCAGGACTGGCTCAAGAACACGAAAGCCAGCCGCTAGCCAGACCCAGCGCCCGCTCACTCGTTCTCATACCAGGCGATCTTGTTATCCTCCCAAGACGCTGAAAGGACGTCCAAATCGCCGTCGCCATCCAGGTCCGCCGCGTAAACGGAACATGCCCCGTCAGCCGACAAGGTGATTGCCTGCTCGGGGCCGAACCAGCCGGTGCCGTCGTTCTCATACCAGGCTATCTTGTCGCCGTGCCGAAATGCCGAGAGTACGTCCATGTCGCCGTCGCCGTCCAGGTCCGCCGCATAAACCGATTGTGCGCCAACGGCCTCCGTAAAGATTATCTGCTGGACGCCGAACTGGCCGGCCCCATCGTTCTCGTACCAAGCTATCGGATCGCCGTACGCAGACGCTGAGAGTACATCCAGGTCACCGTCACCGTCCAGATCCGCCGCGTAGACGGAGTGTGCTTCCCGGGCTTCTGTAGTGATCACCTGCTGGACGCCAAACTGGCCGGTTCCATTGTTCTCATACCAGGCTATCTTATCGTCCGTGTAAGACGCCGAAAGCACGTCCAGATCGCCGTCGCCATCAAGGTCTGCTGTGTAAACGGAGCGGGCCCAATCGGCCTCCGTTGCGATCACCTGCTGGGCGCCGAACTGGCCGGCGCCGTCGTTCTCATACCAGGCGATCCTGCCGGCCGAGAGAACATCCAGATCGCCGTCGCTGTCCAGGTCCGCCGCGTAGACGGAGTAGGCCGCATTGGCCTCCGTGGTGATCACCTGCTGGGCACCGAACTGGCCGATCCCATCGTTCTCGTACCAGGCTATCTTATTGTCCCTAGAATAAGAAGCAGACGCCGAGAGTACGTCCAAGTCGCCGTCACCGTCCAGGTCCGCCGCGTAAACGGCGACTGCCTCATCGGCCTCAGTAGTGATTACCTGCGTGAAGCCGAACTGGCCGGTGCCGTCGTTCTCATACCAGGCGATCTTATCGTCCGTGTAAGACGCCGAAAGCACGTCCAGATCGCCATCGTCGTCCAGGTCCGCCGCGTAAACGGAGGCTGCCCCATCGGCCTCGGTTGTGATCGGCGGCGGGGAGTCGAAGTTGCCGGCCCCGTTGTTCTCGTACCAGGCTATCGTGTCGTCGTAGTCAGACGCCGAGAGTACATCCAGGTCGCCGTCACCGTCAAGGTCTCCCGCATAAACGGAGCATGTAAAGGTAGCGTCGCGGTTTTCCGCATAAGGCGTGGTGATCACCTTCTGGCGGCGGAGCCTGCCGGTCCCGCTGTTCTCGCGCCAGACTATCGTGCCGTCCCAACCACAGCCCGTGAGTACGTCCAGGTCGCCGTCGCCGTCAACGTCCGCCGCGTAAACGGATTCTGCCCCAGGGGCCTCACTGGTGAACACCGACCGCGCGTCGAACTGGCCGGTCCCGTCGTTCTCATACCAGGCGATCCCACCGTCCCTCCAAGACAAAGACACCGAGAGTACGTCCATGTCGCCGTCGCCGTCCAGGTCCGCCGCATAAACCGAATTTGCCCCGCTGACCGAATTGGTGATTGCCTGTTGGGGGCCGAACTGGCCGGTGCCGTCGTTCTCATACCAAGCGATCTTGTCGTCGCGCCAAGACGCAGAGAGAACGTCCAGATCGCTGTCTCCGTCCAGATCCGCCGCGTAAACGCAGCGTGCACGATCGGCCGACGTGGTGATCACCTGCTGGGCGCCGAACCGGCCGGTCCCGTCGTTCTCATACCAGGCTATCTTAGAGTCATTGTAAGAGGCTGAGAGCACGTCCAGGTCGCCGTCACCGTCCAGGTCCGCCGCGTAAACGCAACGTGCATTGTCGGCCGACGTGGTGATTACCTGCTGGGCACCGAACTGGCCGGTCCCGTCGTTCTCGTACCAGGCGATCTTGTCATCGTCCCAAGACGCCGAAAGGACGTCCAGGTCGCCGTCGCCGTCCAGGTCTGCCGCGTGAACCGAGCGTGCCCCATAGGCCGACGTGGTGATCACCTGCTGGGCGCCGAACTGGCCAGTCCCGTCGTTCTCACACCAGGCAATCTTATCGTCGTACCGAGACGCCGAAAGGACGTCCAGGTCGCCGTCGCCATCCAGGTCCGCCGCATGAACGGAATTCGCCCCGTTGACCGAATTGGTGATTGCCTGCTGGGGGCCGAACCGGCCGGTGCCGTCGTTCTCATACCAGGCTATCTTGTCGTCGTCCCGAGACGCCGAGAGCACGTCCATGTCGCCATCGCCGTCAAGGTCTCCCGCGTAGACGGATTGCACATAAGTGACCTCCGCGGTAATCACTGGCGTGAAGCCAAACTGGCCGGTCCCATCGTTCTCATACCAGGCGACCTCGCCCGAAGACGCCGAGAGTACATCCAGATCGCCGTCGCCATCCAGGTCCGCCGCGTAAACGAAGTGTGCATAATCGGCCGACGTGGTGATCACCTGCTGGGCGCCGAACTGGCCGGTACCGTCGTTCTCACACCAGGCGATCTTGTCGTCGTGCGAAGAGGCCGAGAGTACGTCCAGGTCGCCGTCGCCATCCAGGTCCGCTGCGTACACCGAGACTGCGCCGTCGGCCCTGGTGATCACGTGCCGGGCGCCGAACTGGCCGGTCCCATTGTTCTCGTACCAGGCGATCTTATCGTCCCAATAAGACGCCGAGAGTATGTCCAGGTCGCCGTCGCCATCCAGGTCCGCCGCGTAAACGGATTCTGCCCCATAGGCCTTCGTGGTGATCACCTGCTGGGGACCGAACTGGCCGGTCCCGTCGTTCTCGTACCAGGCTATCGTGTCGTCCCGACCAGAGGCAGAGAGTACGTCCAGGTCGCCGTCACCATCCAGGTCCGCCGCGTAAACGGATTGTGCACCGTCGGCCTCTGTGGTGATCACCCGCTGGGCACCGAACCGGCCGGAGCCGTCGTTCTCGTACCAGGCAATCTTGTCGTCCCAATAAGACGCCGAGAGTACGTCCAGGTCGCCATCGCCATCCAGATCCGCCGCATGAACAGATTCTGGATGATTGGTCGACCTTGTGATCACTTGCTGGGCGCCGAACTGGCCGGACCCGTCGTTCTCATACCAGGCTATCTTAGAGTCATACAAGGACGCCGAGAGTATGTCCAGGTCACCATCGCCGTCCAGGTCCGCCGCATGGACGCAGGTTGGGCCGTTGGCCTCTGACTGCATGATAACCTTCTGTGGTGATCTGAAATCAGCGTGTACGGCTGGACATAGGGGGAATACAGACATGAGAAGGAACAACCCCATGCCCATGACTCGCAACCTGCTCATGATCTCTCCCTCCAAGTCTCATGATCTCTGAGCGTCCACTACTTGCCCAAGTAGATCTTGCCCGCAAATGGGATTTCCTCCGGTCCCTCTCTTGAGGCTGGCCCCCACTGGCAAGCAGAAACTGCCCTCTGGGTCCAAGCCACAACAAGTATCATGATATCGGAAAATGCGGCCTGGGACAAGCCAAAACAGGGGCAATCACCGCACAAGCGTGCCAAAGGACACATGGCCTTTGCGAGCCGGCCCCCAAATCGGTATAATGGAGCTGCCCCGGCGATGCAGAGGCAGAGCGGTTCCCGCATTCACGCGAGTTGCGATGGAGATGAACATGACACAAGAGTACTCCCCCACCGCCAAGGTCTATCCGACGGAGAACCTGGGCAAATACAGCATCCTCGACATGCTCAAGTACTTCGAGGAGCACGGCGCCATGCGTGTCTCGGATCTCCACATAAAGGTCAACGCCCCCCCGGCCTATCGCATCGACGGCAACCTCGTCAAGCTCAAGGGTCCCAAGGTGACCCCCGAACTGGCCAAGCAACTGATCTTCCCCTTGCTGAAAGAGCACAGTCTGCGCGCCATTCAGACCAAGCACAGCGTCGACTGTTCGTACCGGCTCGGTTCGCTGCAATTCCGTATCAACATCTTCCGCGAGAACGACGGCATCGCCGCCGCGATTCGAGCCCTGTCGCTGGACATTCCGCCCGTCGAGGAGATTGGCTTCCCCAACAACATCTGGCACGACATCATCAACCGCAAGCAGGGGCTCGTTCTGATGACCGGGATCACCGGCGCCGGCAAGTCCACCACCATCGCCTCGCTCATCGGGCGCATCAGCGAGAAGAGCGCCTACCGCATCTTCTCGGTGGAAGATCCCATCGAGTATATCTTCGAGCAGAAATACTCGATCATCTCTCAGCGGGAGGTGGGCCGGGACGTGAAGTCCTTCCACGAAGGTCTCAAGGAAATGATGCGGGAGGACCCGGACATCATCTTCGTCGGTGAGATGCGCGACGCCGAGACAATTGCCATGACACTGATGGCCGCCGAGACCGGCCACCTGGTCTTCTCCACCCTGCACACGCGCGACGTCACGGGGACGGTGACACGTATCCTGGACTACTTCCCCGAAGGCCGCCAGTCGGAGGTGCGCAACCAGCTCTCGCTGGGCCTGGCCTACATTATCTGCCAGAAACTCGTCCCGCGCAAGAACGGCCAGGGACGCGTCGTCGCCATGGAGATCCTCAACAACAACTACGCCTGCGCCAATCTGATCCGGACCGGTAAGATCGAACAGCTCTATTCGCAGTTACAGACCAAAACGCGGGAAAAGCCGGACGAGAAGATGATCACGATGGAGAAGCACTTGTCCATGCTGGTCAAAGACGAAACGATCGACTTGCTCGAGGCCCAGAAATGGGCCAACGACATAAAGGCATTTGTGGATTGCATGCAGCGTGCGTAGTCCGCCGGCGGCGGGAGTCGTGTCCGGGCGAAACACATGACCGATGAACCATGACCATTGAGTTCAACTGCCCCAATTGTGGAACTGTGATTGCCTTCGACAGCAAGCACAGTGGCAAGCAGGCACGGTGTCTGACGTGCAATCAGAAGTTCATCATTCCCGAGAAGAGCTTCGAAAAACCCGAGAAGATCGCCCCGGAACCGGAAGTTCGAGAGGATCCCGTTCCCGGTTTCCGCCGGGCGGCCACGGTCGAGACCTGGAAACTGCTGTTTCATCCCCAGAACGTCACCACCCTGGCGTTCGTCACCGCGGCCGTGAGCTTCCGCTTCTTCCTCGACCGTGGCGCCTGTTGCCTCGACCACATCACGATCATCATTGTCTGGGGCTGGCTGTTCGGCTTCTACCTCAACATCATCCAGCAGACCGCCTACGACGAAGACCTGCTGCCCGAGATCTACCTGGGCAACGCCACGACGTTTCTCTGGTATATCGTGCAGCCGTTGCTGACCTTCTCGTATACGCTGGCCCTGGCCGAACTGCCCTTCTTCATCACGCTGTGGCTATTCCAGGACTCAGGCGTCACCGTGAGGAATTTCGGTTCCGATATCAGCCCGCTTCATCTTCTGCTTCAGTTCCTCTTCATTTTCGGGTTGTTCGTCTTCCCGGCCGCCATCCTGACCACGTCCGTCGGCAAAGACCTAGCGATGTTGCGCCCCAACTGCCTGCTCGCGCCCATCCTCCATGCGTTCGGCGCCTACGTGTACATCGTCCTGCTGCTGGCGGCCGCCTGCTTCATCCAGTTCCACGCCAGACAATACGAAGGCTCGCACTTCCTCATCACGAGCCTGCACCTGGCGCTCAATCTGCTCGTCCAGGTCATTGCCATCTTTGCCATGCGCGCTACGGGCCTGTTCTACCGCCACTACGCCTGCTACTTCCGCTGGTAGCCTCGGCAATAGCCTCCTGGGCACGGGCCAGACGGAGATGTGTTTTGGAAGCGTCCTTTGCCATCATGTGTGCGAGTGTCTCTGAACCACATCAGCTCCGCGTGTTCGACGCATGTACAGAGATGTAACAGAGCTTGGACCACAACGATGCCGGCCATGGCCCAAGCCTGGAGAACAGACGAAGTGTTGCAGATTGCCACCACGACGGACTCGCCGCCTTGGCGGCGCCTCCGTACGGTCAGCGATCAACATCACCATGGTTCAGAAGTTCTCAGAACGTATAGGCGATCCCAACCGTGAAACCCAATGCTCGCTCTTTCAAACTGTCATCGATACTTTCGCCCTCGACTGAGCCAAACCAGTTCCATCGGTGTATTACTCCTCCCGTCACGGCCCACTGCGGATGAAAATAGTAAGCGATCCCAGCACCCGCATTCAGGCAGAACCCCACGAAGGTCTCATCATCATATGAGTATCCATCTGTCATGCTGTCCTCAATAGTAAGCCATGGAATGCCAAGGCCCACAAGCAGATATGGTCTGAGTCCATGACGTGCGAAGAGGTCACTCTCCGCGAAGATGTCGAACTTGATGTTCAGGTCTACTACATTGTAGGAAGCCTCGCTATCGCCGATGTCGACAAATGATGAACTTGTGTCGTGAATGGATCGCTGGTAGCCGAATTCAAGCGCTCCTTTTGAACTTCGCCAGCCAGCCATGACGCCGAATCCCGCGCCGCTATCCACATCCGGCACATCGTACACATCCGGGGGTGAAACCAGGAAGGTGGTATCATCAAAGTCTCCGCTCATGCCATTGTGGACGAGTGACAAGCCCAAATAGAAACCGTCTTTCACGTTGCTTGATTCCTCTGCACATGCGGGCGGTGCCATGAGGAGTATCACGCTCAAACACACACAGGTCACCATCAGACTATGCTCTGCAACCATATCCAAGCTCCCTATTAGGTCATGCTGTTTTTTGAGATTTGACCAGGCATCTGCGATGCTGTTTTTCCGTACAGAACGTCTTTCGAGACGTTGCTGACACCGGAATGCCAAACAAACGGGGTCCAATGCTCATTCTGTCAAGGCTGCTGAGAAATCACCTCGCTCTCGGAACGACCTGTCCCGTCCCCCTATCGCACCGACGGAGCCGGCGGAGGACGACTCGTGAAAGGAAAACTGTGCTCGGCGACCACACAATACCGCTCGGAACACGCATTGCGGTTTCTTCGCTTCGTGGCGCTAACCGCGGAAACAGTGGTTGCCGACATGAAGAACTCCCAGGCGTTGTTCGCAGGACTCGAATGCTTCGAGCGCACCTTTTCACGTGGACGTCGCGCGGCAAAGGCATCCTCCATCAGATTTCTCTGATGCATCGCTGCGTCACTGGCCACTTCGTCCCAACCGCCGACAACAATCGCCCGACACGCGGTTGCTGCAGTTGAAACATCATCTTCTGAGGACACGCAGCGGTATGCTCACAGCTTCGCATATTTGCTGAGCATCTTCACAAGCTTCTTGTTCTGCCGTGAACGAGCAATATCCAACGGGCTTTCCCCTTGGGCATTTTGGGCGTGAACATTCGCCTTCAGTTTCAGCAGTGCTTTGGCCATTTTTGATTGGTCGGCCCGGACCGCATAGTGCAACGGCGTGTTGCCCTCTGCGTCCGGACAGTCGACGTTTGCTCCGTGTTTGGCCAGAAGTTGAAGCGCCTTCAGATGGTCATTCTGGCACGCCCAATGTAAGCCGGTCATCCTATTGGCGTCGCCGCCATCCAGGTTTGCCCCCGTCAACACGACCCATTCAAGACACTTACAGTCTCCCTTCTTGGCGGCTTCAATGAGTCTGCTGGCCTTGACGGGAACATGGAAGAACACACTCTGGACCCACCCGCCGTAAGTCTTGAACTTCTCGTCCCACTTCGAATAGAACTCTTCCTTGCATACCTTGCCCCCTCGCAGCCTCAAGGAATTGGACCATAGCAGTGTTCCTTCGGAAAGATCGATGACCGCGGCGTTCGTGTCGAGGTAGGAGACGTCGCTGACAGTAACGATCAGAAATCCTCCCGTCAGCAAACCGGTGGCCATTCCAGTGGCCATCCCTTGAGCAAAGGATGTGAGACCGGGCACCGAGACTCCGTTTCCCGCCACAACAAGGAGGTAGCGCGTCTGCAAGTGGTCCCGAAGAAGCCTCAAGTCTTCCCGGATCGTTTCGTTCGCGTCGAACATGTCAGTTGGAGGCGTCTCCTGCTGCCCTACATCGCATGAAATTTCCCCGATGATCCGCGCATAAGCGTCCTGACAGGCCTTATTCTGGGGCAACACCTCTTCGGCAAAGAACGGCGGATGAGCGTCGACGGCCTTGTCTTTCCGGTGCTGCTTCACAACAAATGTCTCTTCGGCAGCCTTGAAGCTGCCCACGAAAGGCATACAGCATGTCGACACTTCATAGCCGATGTGCTCAAAATACGAGGTTATCGCTGACGCCATATAGGATTCGACGGCGCGTGAGTCTTCAACCGAGACGTAGTCCTTCAAACGGTCCATGGTCATGCACGTATCGATGACAACAGCAAGGTCATCCGCCTGGCTCACGGGCTGGGATGACGTATGCACGAACTCTTTCGTGGGCGGAACGAAACGAGCAGCACACGAGGAAAGCAGGAATAGAGCAACAAAACACAATAGATGGAGCCGGTAAGACAGGCGAGGCCGTGGTTTCAGAACACGTCTTCTACACAATGGGGCAGCAACTCCGCGTTTCATAAGCCTTACTCCCTTCATCTTCGTTCAGGAAAATGCTACACGTCACTCGGCCTTCTCCCATTTGACCGCCGTCTCTTCGCCGCGCGATGGCTGTGGACGTCTCGACAGAGCAACCGAGCGACAACGCCCAGCAGATCCCGAGGCCTACGAGCCAAAGGCTCCCACTCCCTCATCCCCTTGTCACATTCTCAATGCTGGCTTTGACACCATCCGCCATTTGGCAGGACAATCCCTTCCGAACACGACATGGCGGCGGTGCTTGCAGGTCGAACATTCGGCCATATTGTCACTGAGTGGTAGGCAAAGCCATGCCACGCTCCGCCTCAGCTCCAGCCGACTGCCTGTTTCGTGTACTCGTACGAACCACGGGCTCAGCCAAAAGGCATCCCGCCGAAGCGCAAAACAGCGCGCCGACACGACCCTCAGGTGGGCATGCTGCGCAGAACTTCACCGCATCAGGTACAGAAAGCACAGGCTTCAAAATGGAATGATGAGTCAGGTCACCATCTCACCTCTTGGCATTGTCACACAGTCTCCCGCAATGACACAGCCGCGCGGCCCGCACTTCTGTCACAACCGTGAGCTTCCAGTAACCGCACATAAGAGAGGGAAATTGTATCGCTTACAGCCCGGCGCGTCTATACGTACAAATACGTATTCTCGAACTGAGAATGTCCTTATTTCCGATTCAGGAACAAGAAGAGACAAACAGGAGAGAACCGCCCCGAGCAGACCAGCGGCAAGGCACAGCGCGCCGCGTTGGTTGCAGCCTGACCCCGGGTGACATCCATGTTGATTTCGGTCGGACACTGAACTGGCCAACCTTGATGCCAGCCCGTTTCACGGGGACACACGGTTGTCAACGTCAACGCAAATCATCCAGCACACGTCCGAGCAGTTCCATGGGCAAGCCCATGACGTTGGTGAGACTGCCGTCGAGGCGCTCGACGAATTCGTCGCCTGTCTCCTGGATCGCGTAGGCGCCGGCTTTGCCCTCCCAGGTGCCGCTGGCCAGGTGGCGGGCGATCAGTTCATCCGTCAGTTTGCGGGGATAAACCGTCGTGACATCCGATCGCACGATCTCCAGATCGTCGGCAAGGCGAACCAGGGCAATTCCCGTGATGACGCGGTGCGGCTGACCGAACAGCTTCCTCGTGATACGTTCGGCGTCTTCCCGGTCGGCAGGCTTGCCGATGATCTCGCCTTCGAGGTCCGCAATGGTGTCGGCGCCGAGAACCAGGCGGTCGGGATAGCGGGATGCCACGCTTTGCGCCTTGGCCAAGGCCAGGATCTCGGCGTGTCGGGCCGGACCACCTTCCGTGATGGGAAAGGCCGACTCATCGATATCGGGAACCACAATTTCGAACGTGTAACCCGCCTGGGTCAGGAGATCCCGGCGTCGTGGCGACGCCGAGGCCAACACCATCGGTGAAACCCTCGAAGTATCCATAGCACTTCGCTCCTTCGCTGGTGCTAACGGTAGACTCCCACGGACTCGTTGTCGTCGGCCCGTACAAAGGACATGCCGTGCACGATCTGATGGCAATACGCAAGGTATTCGCGCTGGAGCTGATCGAAATCGTCTCCGACATAGTGCTCGAAGAGCCGAGACCCCACCACGTGGTTCCAGTGGATCGTTCGGGGCAGGTTTCGGTTCTCCGCGATCTTACCGTCCGCCCTATCCAAAGGCCACTCTCCCAGCAACCCATCCCAGAGGAGCCGGTGGTAGCGCGTCAGACGCTGGCCGCGGCGGGCTTCGCGCAGGAAACGCACCAGGGCGTAAGACTGGCTGTAGAACGCCATGACCGCCTCGGTCTGGTCGGTCGCGAGCACTTCGCCCGGACTGGTGGCAATGAGTTCTCGTAACGGAATCAGCTTCGTGTTGCCCAGAGTCTCACTGAGCGCGCCGAGACGCTGGTAGTTGCGGGCCGGGTCGAAGGAGAACATGCCGTTCTCATAGGTGCTGGCCTCGAAGAGCATGGCGATCCCTTCATCCAGCCAGCTTGGCAAGCGGTACCGAAAATGCCGGCTGTTGAATTGGTGCCACCCCTCATGGCCGATCGCCGAGAGGGTGCGCTTGCGGCCGATGTCATAAACGACGCAGGCACCGTTGAGATAGTAGGCGCCCGTCTTGATCTTGCAGAACACCGGAGCCTGCTCGCCCGCAAAGGTATGGGTGAAGTCCTCCCACTGCTGCCGACTGGCGAAAAGGTAGACGGTGAATTTGCTGGCCGTCTCGATCGGCTGAGGCAGTTGGTCGTTGTAACCCCAGTAGGCCGATTCAATAAAACCGGGGACGGTCCGCAGCATCAGCGGTTCCAGCAGCGTGGTGAAGATCTCATAGTGCGCGGTGGTCAGCTTCAGACCCGGGCCGTAGGCGTTTTCCCAGAGATCCACTGCCTCGAGCGCCGGCAGGTTTTCACTCTCCAAGCGATCCTTGGTCATGACCAGCGGATCTTGCGCCGGGCCCGAGAGATTCATCCGAACCTGCCGCGATGGTGCACAGCCAAGCATGCAGAACGTTGCCACCAGGACAGCTACTGGGAGCTTCCAAGCCATGTGTCCTCCTCCGTGCCAGGAACCTTCTCCGTAACCCACGAAAACAGCCCTCGCGACGCGATGAACCCGGTCATGCGCCCGCGTGGGCCGCGAACCTGACAATAGGGTACAGTTTATCAAAGTATAGCAAATCTTGGGGGCATGCCGGACCACTTTCGGCCTCTCATCCGGGCAGATTCACAGATTCCGCTCGGCCGGCAGACGAGCGCTTATCGGAGCCACATGACCTGCCAAGTGCGGGATTGCGTCCATCTGTTCGTCTTCTCAGCGTCACTACAATTCCCGAAAGGCCGCGCCGAAGACGTCCGCGGTGAACAGAAAAACCTCCGTTTTCGGATCCTTCCAGGCCTCGTCCTCCAGCCCGGCCTTGTGCGAGCAGCAGTACGATAGAAACTGCTCTTTGCTCCATCCCGTCTCCGTGGCCACCTGGGGTAGAAAACAGCCTGATGAACAGCCTCTACGAATGTATATCCCATCGGTCCCCAGGCGCAGGCCGAGAGGATCGTCGGTCTTCTTCAGCGGCGACAGAACGGAAACCTCCACGTCCAACTCATCCAACTCGTCCGGCGTGATGGGATCGTTCAGGAAACGCGGATCCCGCCTGGCCGAGGCCTGGGCCATCTCGACAACCGTCTCCACCAGGGGCTTATCGGCCATGAACTGCCCGATGCACCCTCTGAGCTGGTCGTGGTTTCTCAGCGTCACGAAGCAACCGCACCGAGCCGTCAGCTCGGGATCGTCGCAGGAGCAGCTCGGAGGCCTGCCGCCCGACACCACGGCTCGCACCGTGTCGCAGGCAAGCTGGAGCACCTCGCGTTTTTGCGCGTCATTCATGATGCCGAACACCTGTAGAGGGCGAACCGAACGATGCCATCAGTGCAACCATTTTATCACCAGGAAGCCACCGATCAACAGCACCCCAAAAGCCAGCGACAGCCAATTGAAGTATTTGTCGATCACGGGCCTGATCCGCTCGCCCTTCCAGCCCATCAAGCCGGCAATCAAGAAGAACCGGGCCGACCGGCTCACTGCCGAGGCAATCAGGAACCCGGGAAAGCTGATGCGAGCAATTCCGGCTGAAATCGTGCACACCTTGTAAGGCAAAGGCGTGAAGCCACACAGAAACACGATCCAGAAATCGTACCGATCGTACCAACCCTGAAACGTGTCGAAATTCTCCTGCGTCAGGCCGATCCCCCCAAGATGGGCCAGGGCCCACGGTCCGATCGCAGACCAGAGAAACACCCCAATCAGATATCCCAGGATCCCGCCGAGAACCGAGGCGAGCGAGCAGGCGGCGGCAAACCGCACCCACTTCCGCGGAGCACCCAGCGACAACGGTGCCAGCAGCACATCCGGGGGAACCGGGAAAAAACTCGACTCGGCAAAGCTCAGCACGAACAGCGCCGTCGTCCCATAGCGCGTGTCGGCAAAGTGGATCACCCAATCGTAGAGCCGGCGGTGCCAATGCCACCAAACTACGGTCTTCGCTCTCTGAACTTCGGTCCCAACGTCACTCATATTGCCCCACCAACTCGGATTCGAATGCTCAACAAGATAGGCCTGGGCGACTATAATGTCAACCAACGCGTGACCGAATCGCGTCCGAGGCGAGGCAGGTGGCCCTCGCCGCATACAATAGAAAGGCCGAAACCGACGATGACACAAGCACCGCAGTTCGAATCTCTGGAAACCGGACTTCTGGTTAGAGCCCCGGCCAAACTCAACCTCAGCCTCCTCATTGCGGGCAAGCGTCCCGATGGCTTCCACGAACTGGAGACAGTGATGGCCAAGGTGGACTGGTTCGACGAGATTCTGATCGAACCGGGCGATCAGCAAGGCATTGAGCTGCGTTGCGAAGGCCCCCACTGGGCCCCGGCCGGCCCGGACAATCTCGTCTATCGCGCCGCCGAAGCGGCCTTTTCCGCCTGCGATCGAGTCGGCGCGGTCCACCTGACCCTGACCAAGAACATCCCGGCCGGCTCCGGGCTCGGCGGGGCCAGTAGCGACGCGGCCGCGACCCTGATGGGCCTCAACCGATACTTCGACCTGAATCTCAGCCCCACCCGGCTTCGGGGCATCGCCGCCGGCCTCGGCAGTGACGTGGCCTTCTTCCTCGGAGGCCCCCTGGCCTTCTGCACCGGCAGAGGTGAAAAAACGGCAGAATTGCCCGGGAATTTTGACTTCACCGCCGTGTTGATCCTGCCAGATATAAACGTATCAACGGTAGAGGTTTACAAAAAATACACCCATGACCCGCAGCAGTATCGACGATGGAGCCGGCAGGCAAACGCCCACCTCGAGAAAAACAGAATTGATTTAGTCGCGCGAATGTGCGCAAATATGCTGGAAGCAAGCTGTTATCACGTTTGCAAAGAACTTGGTGCGTTGAAGGAAGTCGTCGAGGCGCTCGGTGTTGGACCCGTTTGTCTCAGTGGAAGCGGATCGACCCTGTTCTTTGTGGTGGACGACACCGATTCACAGCGTCTCCGACTCCTCCAGAACCTTATAGCGAGCAAGACTGGCTGCCGCAGCATTGTTGCGAGGAACAATAGGTGGTAGAGTTTTGAGTGAGGCGAGGAAATGGAAATCACCGAGGTCCGAGTCAAGCTGGTCAGAAACAAGGATGACCGCCTGAAAGCTTTCTGCTCCATCACCCTGGACAACGAATTCGTGATCCGCGACATCAAGATCATCGAGGGGACCGGGGGGCATTTTGTCGCGATGCCCTCGCGGAAGATGAGCGATCATTGCGAGAAATGCGGCGGCAAGAACCACCTCAGAGCCCGATTCTGCAACAATTGCGGCGCCAGACTGGCGGAAAATCGCTCGAAGAAGGACCCGAAAGGGAGGATGAAGCTTCACGCCGATATTGCCCATCCCATCAACGCCAAGTGCCGCCAACAGATTCAGCAGAAGGTGGTGGCGATGTTCGAGGAGGAATTGGAGAAATCCAAACTACCTGGCTACCGGCCCATCGATCTGGATGAACCGGATGATGACGTCCCGGAAACGATGAGCTAGAATAGCGCGGTAGCCCCCGCGCTATTGGCCTCCGCGTGGATCTCCCCACTCCAAAGTCGAAAGAAAAGCCCTCCTCGCCACAAGCCCCGGGCCAGCGCGACCGCGTGATCGCGTCCCACTGCGCGGCAGTTAAGAAGTTCGACCTAGGTCGTCAGATCCTCCAGCACTCGGTCGAGAGCCACATCCAGCCGCTCGGCCAATTCATATCGGCCCTCGGTGATCTCGCGCCGCAGATTCAACACCTTTTCCCGCCGAATCTCCGGCAGGGAGGCGATCTTCTTCAGCACTTGGCCGATCGGTGTGCTGTTGATGTTGTCGAGGATTTGTTCCATGATCAAATCCTTGTCAGGGGTCAACTCGCTCTCGAGAGGATTGACCCACTGTCCATTGCTCCACGCAAACCTGCTGGAATCCGAATCCGGCATGTGACCTACCTTGCCAAAAAAACAGGCCCGAATAAGTGGTTCCACAACTCCTGATGGAACCCAAAACCACTACATCTTGTATGCCCCCGAAAACCTTTCCGAGGCTCAAATCAACATTGATATCGACACAACGAAGTCGGAAACTTTAGCGAAGTTTCGCCAAGAAACGGGGCATATAAGGGAATAAATATTGCGGAAACACCGAATACTAGGGCTCTCACAGTACAGGCACGGTCGATTGCCCCTGTCCGCGACCTATCCCACGCTGGACGTATGAATTGCCACCGGCAGAACCGGCGTCAACATGGGAAGCCTACTACATATAGTAACTCAGCGTCGACCAACCATGTCAATTGAGGATATTCCGGTAAGAAGCGTCAATGTGAGGCTGGCGAGCCTGATTCAATAGTCATACTTGAAGTTCAGACTCATGTCCCACTTGTCCGGCATGCCCTCTTTCGTGCTCAGTTTGATCCGGTCGCAGGTCAGATTCACCCACGTCGATTGAATCAGCGAGAGGAACTTGGCGGCTTGAACGATACCGATGTCGCCAAGAGTGACCCGGGCCTGTTGGGTTTCGCGGCCGCTGGTCTTAACAATGCTGCCGGTAGTCAGATCCAGACTGTCCGAGGAGATACGGCAGAGGTTGGCGACGCGGTTGACTGCGTCGGCGTAGCTGAACTCGCCCAGCATCTGCGTCTCTTCGGCCTGCTTCAGGCGATCAGGATCCTTTTGGAGGATGTCAACCATGAGGGCCTGGGCGTCGTCGAAGAGCTGCCGATCCTGCTGCCAGGCATCGTTGGCTTGAGGTAGATAGTAGGCCCACACCAGCAGGGGCCAGATGCCCACCAAGACAGGGGCCAGCACGTAGTAGACCAACGGATTCTTGTACAACTCTTGCATCGCTCTTTCCTCTGGGGCTGCCTACCGGGGTTCGACGGTCACCGTGAATGTATCGCGACCGCCCTTCGTGTCGAATCCCTGCTTGGTGAGTTTCAGGCCGGCCTTTTTCATGGCCTCGAATACTTTCAGGGTGCTGGGGCGGCTGGAGGTGTCGCCGGTAACCATGATGTTCTGGGCGCTGACCGTGATCACATCAATCTTCAGGTCGGCTTCAGCAGTGCACGCTTTCAAGGCCATCAGAACCAACGTCAGCTTGTCGGACAGGGATTTGGGATCGATGCGTCCGTCCCGCTCATTCTCCACCCCCCGCAGCGTGCGTTCGAGCCGATCGACCACCGCCTTCATCCTGGGTGGCAGTTGCTGGGCCCCCGGCATCATCGCCAGATAGTCGGGCTCGAGTTTCTCATGCAACGTGGTCCGGTATTGGTCGACTCTCATCCATTGGGTCTGGGCGTAGACGCCCAGGGCCAGCAGCAGCAGCGTCAGAGAGATGCTGAGGAACCGAATTGCCTTTTGCAGCCGGGCCTTCTTGCCCAGATACGGCATGTGGTCGTTGCGGAAATTAGTGCCGGTGTCCTGCGGCGCCAACGGCAGAGCCGCCCCGTAGGCAATGGCCACATCCACGGCAGCCAAACCATCCAGCGAAGCGCCGGTTCCCAAACCGCGCATCGCGACCAGGTCACAATCCTCCACGCGAAAGGGAATCCCGGTGGCGAGATCCCCGGCTGTCAGCGTGCCGGCACCGTCGAATACACAGAGCTTCCCGGCTGAATCGCCGGTTCCGGCCAGCGCCGTAGTCACCAGCGCCTCTCTGATCAGCAGCGCCCGGCGGTTCTGCGCCGGACCGATCAGGAACGCCCGCATCATCGATTCACCCTCCGAGTCCGCGTTGGCCACGAAATAGCCCCGCGCGTCGGAAAGCAACGCATAGAGGGTTTGGGTCCCATCGCTGGCGACCGCGGGGTCGCCCTGGCCGATGTAGCGGGACAGACAGTAGGCATCGGGCATCACGGCCACCGGATCGATCCCATTACTCTGCAAGGACAACAGAATATCGGACAATACGCTCCGCTCGGCCGTGAACACATCGAGATTGGCGCCGTCGCCATCCTTGGAGCGAATCCGGAAAGCCACCGCCATGTCACTGACATCGGTGGCCAGCGCTTCCTCCGTGTCGAACCGGACCGTCGCGGTGATTTTCTTGAAGTCGGAAAACTCGCTGTGGACCGCGTGCTGCATAAACAGGGCACAGTCCAGCGCGACCGTCGCCGTGGCGGATTTGAAACCTCGTTCGGCACAGATACGGGCGATGTTATCGGCTAGCGCCTGCTGGCCGGCCTGCTCTTCGCCCTCGGCGCTGACGGAAAAACAGTCGTGCAGTTTGCGCTGCGTGCCCTGGCCGGTCAGGCAGACCACCGTGGCCCGGTCTTTCATCAAATAGATGCCCAAATGGTAACGAGACTCCATGCTCACTGATCTCCCAAACTCAGGGTGATGCGCCACCTGCCCGAATCGGGACACGGGCGGCGCCCCTTACTTAGTCGGATATCACACCAATCCGCTTTATCTTCTGCCCGTCTTTACTGACCCCGGTGATCGCCACCGAGCGAGCCACGCCACTGATCGCGGTGACCTTGACCGAGACCACCGTACTCGTGGTGGTGATGAAATCCCGGCACTTTTCGATCGCATCGCCGTAGCGGAAGGCGGCCTGCTTAAGTTCCTCGATGTCCGAAAATGGTTTCTGCTGGCGCTGTTGGATGATGATCTCGGCGATCTTCGGGGCATCGGCGATGCTCCCGAAGGTCAGGGCCGCCTCCAGGACGTGCCTGGGAGCCGTGTTGATATTGACGGCTCTCGTCGCCCAACGTCCGAGATACTTCAAGGCCGATTCCTCCCGGCTGTCGCTGGCGACGCTCGGCCGGGCCAGTAGGTCCGTATCGATCATCGAACTGTGGAAGAGGCGGGAGAATATGGCGTTCTGCTGCTGGATCTGCTCCGCCACGGGCACCGTCCTGCGGGCCGTCGTTCGTCGCGCCGCGGTCGTGCGGCTGCGCGAGCGGCTCACGCGACTTCTCAGATTGGCCGCCGTGTTGGTGGTTGTCGGCGCCGTGGTCGCCTCGAACTTGATCTGGAACGGCCGGATCTCGTTGACGGCCACCAGGCTCTTCCTCAGACCGTCGATCTCCTTCGCCTGGTAACCCATCCACTCGCAGAACGTGGCAAAACTCACTTCGGCCTGCGCCTGGAACTCCTCATCCTGGATAAGCGCCCATCCCAACGGATACTTGGCGTTCTCGTCCTCGATTTCCACCGTGACTTTGGCCGAGCCAATCTCGAACTCGATCGCGTCCGTCACCAGGGGCCAGGGCGGACCGTAGGGCCCCGTGATCGCCACGGACTCCTGCCACAGGACATCGTTGGCATCATCGCCCCAGGCGGTATCGCTATCGTCGATATCATTGCGGGCCGGCCCCTCGCGGCGCTTCTTGGCGTCGGTAAGGGTGTCATCGGAGGCCATTATTGACGCCGCTGCCTCATCGAGGAGATTCTGATAGACTGGTTCACTCATGGCAAACACATCGGAGAAGTCCGGCTCGTTCGGACGACTGGTCAACTCCCATTGGAGATCAGCGAGCGCCGCTACCGCCTGCTTGACCCCGGACGCGCAGGCGTACTGGGCCTGGGCATAGTCGATGAGGTAGCGGTTCCGATGCCGATGGGCGGCCACCTGCACACTCAGCGTGTACCCCAGAATCGAGAGGATCACCAGAATCACCAGAGTGATCAGCAGGACCACCCCGCGCGGATTCCGGGCGATACTACCGTCTTGTCCGTCGGGCCGGCGTCTCATCGGCGTCTCTGCTTTCTGTTCCCGTTTCCGATTCCATTTCTGCTTCATCCCCACCGGTTCCCGGCGGCAGTCTGAACGGGATCACCCGTGTCCTGTCGATGGCAATGGTGCGACCGATCTTTTCATGCTCCAGCACATCCTGCGTCCCGCGCACCGTTTCATACGGTTCGGCAAATGACAACGTCACCCTGACCCCCGGCGGCAACTCCGCCTCGGACCATTTGTCCAGCACGCCTTCTCCCTTGGGAACCTCAATCCGGAAGAACGTCACCCCCCGGCACACCGGTACGAGCGGCGACAGGCCCTCCAACTCGTCGCGCTTCTGATCGAAAAGTTCGTCCTCCTGGCCAACGCCTCCATAGCTGCGGTAAATGACGAGACCGGGAACGGCACTGTCATAATCATATCCGGCGCGCCACACGATCTCTTCGAGCAGTTGTTCCTGTCGTTGCGCGTCCTCGACGGTTCGGCGCAGGATCATCTGCGCCGTGATAAAGCCGTTGTCAAAACCGTTCTTGATCTGGATGCTGACGTCGTCCGATCCCATGATCCGATCCAGATCGTGGGCCATCAATTGCAGCACTTCGGTAGCCAGTACGGGCGTTTCGATCTTGGTCAGGACGGCCTCGGCCGCCCGATTGGCCCGGCCATAGACACCCAGAATGGCCGTCAGCACCATCGCGGCGATCACCAACACGGCGATCATCTCGCCCAGAGAGTAGCCTCGCGCTGACTTCGGTTGTTGTGCTGTCGTCTTCATTAGAGATCCAGCGATCCGTTTCACGACGTCTATCGGGAGCGGCTCTGCCGTCCTCCCGATCGGTCCGTAGTCGTCTGTTCCATCTGGTCACCAGGCAAACCGGTGGTCGGATCCGTCCCCTCAGAGCTTTCGAATCCTTCGGAGGTTTCTTCGCCAGTTGCCTGCTCCGTACTCAAGACCACAGCCAGCTCTTCGATCGATTGCACCTGCCGGGCCTGGTCTTCTTCGGAAGGTTCGCCGCCACTCTGGCGGTAGATATCCAGATTGTATTTGATGAAGGCCCCTTCATCGGTCATCTGAAGGCCCTTCTCGATCCATTCCTCCAGCATATCCACATCGACACCGGCGTATTCGGCCGCCTCTTCGACGCTGTCGATCAACTGTTCGGCCGCCAGCGCCTCGAGGTCTTCCTCCTGCGAAAGCTGGTTCACCTGCTGGTCCGTCAGCGAGCCAATCCAATGCACCAATTCGAGCGTCTGCATCTCGCCGGTCGAATCGACGTACTCGGCCGAGCAGACGGCTCGCACCCACATCTGCCCGGTCATCGGTTCCGAGAAGGTCTCAATCACCGTCCGCCAGGAGATGTCCGGATACAGTTCACTGGTTCCATACTCGACGCCTTCGCTCACCGAGTCGGAGGCCAGGACCGTCTCCATATTCTCACGGGCCACCTGGAACGCTTCCATCTGGATGGCACTGTTGGCCGTCGAAGCCATGCACCGGTTGATCACCATCAGGACGCTGGAGCAGGTCAGGCCGAGAATGGCCAACGCGACCAGGACTTCCAGCAGGGTGAAGGCCTTCCCCCGGGTCGCCCGACCGCGCTCTGCACCGCCTTTTGTCCTGTTGATTGTCATGCTGTTCATTCTGCCATGAAACCGATGTATGGTCGTCCTCTAGAGAGGTGGAACCTCCCTCTCGCTCTTGGGCCGCATCAACTCAGGGTCGCCTTTGATCAGTTGAATCATCGGAGTCAGGCGACTGAATGCCACCGTGTGCGGCTGCTCGTTCTCATCCAGGAACACAATCTTGCCGGCGTACATCCAGCCGGCGTGACCGACGCGGAATTTCGCCTGGCCGTCGTTGGTGTACTCACCATCATCGAACTCCACATAGGAGACGCGACAACTGCTGCCGAACTGACCTTCGACAATAATCTCTTCGTCGTACACTTCCGCCAGATTCGAGCCCGTGATCTCGCGCAACAGATAGGTCTGTTCGGCGACATCGACGATCATCTCGTAGCGATGCCCGGTTTCGGCCGCTCCGGTAGACGCCATCCGCAGGGCGGAAATGAAGCCCTGGATCTGCGACCGAAACGTACTGCGTTGCAGCGCCCCGAAGAGGTTCAACTGGGCCATGAGCACCAGCAGCGCCATGATCGAGATGACCACGATCAGTTCGACGAGCGTGAAGCCGCCCGTCCGCCTCCCGGTCGGACCGAGATAAGACTCTAACCACTTAGCTGTCCGTACTGAGCAGATCCGCATCGTAGCCCTCGCCGCCCTCCTGGGCATCGGCCCCCAGGCTCTTGATCACAAACGGCTTGCCGCTCTCGGGATACAACTCATAGATGAACTCATTGCCCCAGCCGTCCGGAGGAATGTCGGTGGTGTCCAAATAGCCCCCTTCGGGCCATTCGGTGCCATCGGTCGGTGGTTCGATGAGCACGTACAGTCCTTCATCTTCCCCTGGCCAGCGCCCCGTGGTCATCTTGTATTCGTTGATGGCGCTGTGCAACAGTTTGAGGCTGGCCTTCGTGGTGTTCACCTTCGCCTTGTCCACCTGACCGACAAAGCTCTTGACGACCACGCCGGCGAGAAGACCCAAGATGATCAGAACGGCCATCAGTTCGACCATCGTGAAGCCGCCCCTTGCGCGTTGCTTCCTGTTCTCCTTCATAATCCTTCGACTCCAAACACTTAGAATTCCGTCACTGAGATTCGCAAGATGGGCAGGACCGTGGCATAGGCAATTACACCAACCACGGCTGCCATGACGATAATGATCACAGGTTCGACGGCCGCACTGAGACGTTCGATCACCACATCGGTGGAACTCTCCAGGTTCTCACTGATGCTCTTGAGCATCGTCTCCAACTCGCCGCTCTTCTCACCCACCGCTACCATGTGCGCGATCGCCGGATCGATAACGCCGCTCTCGCGCAGCGGCGTGGCGATATCCGCCCCGGCCAGAATCCGCTCCCGCGCCTGCCGGATCGCACGCTTCATCAGGCTGTTTCCCGTCGTCTCGGCCACCACGCGCAACGACTCGGCCATGGCCAATCCCGAACCGATCAGGGTCGACAGCGTCGAGGCGAAACGCGCCACTACGCGCTGCTTGATCAGCGGCCCGAAGAACGGCAACGACAGAATAAACTTGTCCCGCAGGTAGGCGCCGCGTTCGGTCCGGAAGATGCGTCGCACCAGCACCACCATAGCCACCAAACCGGCCAGAATGACCAGCAGCCACCAACTCGTGATCAGGTAACTGAAACCCATCATCTGCTTGGTAATCCAGGGCAGCTCTTGCCCGGCGCGTTCGATCTGGGCGCCGATCTTCGGGATGACCTTGGTGGTCAGGATGAGAATCGCCAAAATGCAGAAACCGACCAGCACGAGCGGATAGATCATGGCGGTCAGCACTTTGGCCTCGACCCGCTGGCGTTTTTCCATGAAATTGGCGATGGTCCGCAGGCTGCCGCCCAGGGTGCCGGTGACCTCACCGACGCGTACCATGGCGACATAGATGACGTCGAAGAAGTCGCGGTACTCATTCAGGGCATCGGTAAAGGACTCGCCCGTCACCACGCGATCCCGGATCTCCGTCAGCGCCGTTTTGAACCGGTGGTCGGACGTCTGAAGCGTCAGGACCGACAGCGCCTCGGTCAGTTTGATGCCGGAATTGAGAAGCGTCGCCAGTTGTTTCGTGAAATCGATGATCTGCGCCTTGTTCACCCGGCGCAGCGACGAGAAGAGAACGCGTTCGCCTTTGTCGGCGGCAGAGGAGATCTCGGAGATGGAGGAGGGGTGGATGCTGCGCACGCGCAACTGCTTGCGCGCGGCGTAGGGAGTCTCGGCCGTGATCGTCCCTTTGACCTTCTTGCCTCCTGCTGCGATCGCCGTGTATTGAAATCTTGGCATAAAGAAATCTGAATATCAAAACACCTGAAATCCTTCAAACACCAACTCCGTGTTGGCACTCGACCGACGGTCTGTCGGCCTTAAACAACATCCGCCTGCGTAACGCGAAGCACCTCCGAAGCCGTGGTGGTGCCGGCGAGGACCTTGCGGGCCCCGTCCATGCGCAGCGTCTGCATGCCCGTATCGAGGGCGTGCCTCTTGATGCGACCGGCGGTTTCCTGCTTGTAGATCAGTTCCTGAATCGGCTCGTCGATGAGCATCACTTCGTAGATGCCCGTGCGGCCTCGGTAGCCCGTCTGAAAACAGCGCTCACAGCCCGCACCGACGTAGAACGTGGCGTTCTTGATCGCATCCGAAGAATCCAGACCCAACATACGCAGATCATTCTCCTGGGGCTCGGTGGGCTGTTTGCAGTCGGGGCAGATGCGCCGCACCAGGCGCTGCGCGATAATGGCGATGACCGAAGAACTGACGAGATAGGGCTCGACGCCCAGGTCCAGAAGTCGACTCACCGCACCGGCCGAATCGTTCGTGTGTAGCGTGCTGAACACGAGGTGCCCCGTCAGTGACGATTGGATCGCCATGCGGGCCGTCTCGATGTCACGAACTTCACCCACCATGATCACATCGGGGTCCTGACGCAACACGTGCCGCAGCGAGGTGGCAAAGGTCATGCCCTTCTTGCTGGCCACCTGAATCTGGCTGATGCCCTCGAGCTGGTATTCGATCGGATCTTCGATGGTCAGCACGTTCTTCTCGGCCGAGTTGATCCGGTTCAGATAGGCATAGAGGCTGGTGCTCTTGCCACTGCCGGTCGGCCCGGTGACGAAAATCACGCCGTGAGCGCGATGCAAGAGCGAGTCGAGCTTTTCCAGATCGTCCGGCCAAAGGCCCAGCTCTTCCAACGCGAAGACCCCTGTGCTCTTGTCCAGAATACGCAACACGCTGCGCTCTCCGAAACTGGTGGGGACCGTGCTGACACGCAGGTCCACCTCACGCTGGCCCAGGCGAACACTCGAGCGTCCGTCCTGGGGCATCCGGCGTTCGGCGATGTCCATTCCCGCCATGACTTTGATACGCGACGTAATCAGCGGCAGGACGTTGCGGTTCAACGTCAGCACGTCGTACAAAATGCCGTCGATCCGATAGCGGATCTGGATCTTCGTCTCGTATGGATGTACGTGAATGTCGCTGGCCCGCAACTGCAGCGCGCGGAACAGGATGTCGTTGACCAGTCGGATCACCGGCGGACGGTTGACCACATCGAGCAGATCGTCGGAGCCCGAGGCCTCACCGACCAGTTCGTCCAGGTTCTGCGAGTCCAACTCTTCGGCCACTTCTTCGATCACGGTGTTGCGCTGCTCATAGGCCACATCGATCACGGCGGTGATAGCCGCCCGCGTAGAAACGGCGGGTTTGACCGCCATACCAGTCATCTTGGAGACGTTGTCCAACGTATTGGCGTCCAAAGGCCGTGACAACACGACCGTCAATTCGCCGTCGTCTTCCTCGGGCTTGATGCCCACCAGGAAGTGGTGCTGGGAATAGGTGGCCGGGACGTTTTCGATAAACTCCGACGGAACGGACTTCTCCGAAACCTCCGGCAGGTAATCCCAGCCCAAGGCCTCCGCGAACAGCTTCAGAATCACATCTTCAGTGAAATACGGACAGCCCAACAGGATCTCATCCAGCCGGCCCCGGCCCTCGTTCTCTTCGAGGAACCGGGTCAACTGCTCGGCATCGACCAGTCCTGTTCGCGCTGCCGTTTGGATCAACAGATTCTTCATAGATTCAACACCCTGGATTCTCGGGCCATCGGATTACTGGGCATCCAGAACCTTCTCCGGACTGATCGGTTTGGCCTTGATGCCGGGCCAATCCTGATACTGCTGGAACTTCCGCTCATGCTGCTCGAAGGCCAGGCGGTTTCGCTCGGAAAGCATCTCGAGGTCTTCCATGCCCTGGGCCAGACGATCGACCGGGCGAATGATCTCCGCCTTGACGAATACATACAGTTTACTCTGTCGGTCCGAGTTGTCGATACTCCGGAACAGTCCGCCGACGAGCGGCAGATCACCCAGGAGCGGTACCTTCTTGCCTCCCTTACTCTGATTGAGCTTGAGCAAACCACCGAGAATAATGGTGCTGCCATCCGGCACCGTGACTGCGGTCGCCACTTCACTGGCGGTCGTGTTCGGCGGCTTCTCTTCCTCGCCCGACGTCTCAAGGAAGTCGGAACGGGTCAGCATGATGTCCAGACGAAGCAGATCGCCTTCGCTGATATGAGGCGTGATATCCAGCGTAATGCCGGCCTCATAGGGCTCGTAATCTTCCGCGGTCTGGATCAAGCTCGTTTCCGTGCCGGCGCCGCCACTGCTGACAGGAATCGAAGAGGTCTTCTTGACGTACGTCGTGTCCGTCGTCTTGATCGTACCCGGTTCGTTGTCGTTCACCAGGATCTTGGGCTTGGCCAAGACGCGGCCATAGCTCTTCGACCGTACCGCCTCCAGTAAGGCTTGGATATGCGTGTCGCCGTAGAAGGCGCCCAGCGCCCCGCTGGCGACCTGAAGCGACCGTCCCAGCACGTCCGTACCGGCGGGCATCGGTGTGGTTACCGAAGACGTCTCCGCGAGATCGGGCCGGCTCGTCACCACGTTGAGATCGTAGTTGAACTCATCGGTCTCGGTAATCTCGACCAGAGTCACATCGATCAGAACCTGCGGACGGCGCCGGTCCAACTGCGTGACCAGATTCGAAATCCACTCCTGGTTCTTCTTGCTGGCATAGACGATCAAGGAATAGGTATTCGGGTCGGGCACGATCGTGATATCGTCTTCCCTCCTCTTGATCACGCTCTCTACGATCTTCCCCTCTTCATCCTGGTTTTCGGTGGTCTCCTGGATCAGGCTCTGGAGCACCGTCGCCAGATGGTCAGGTGAGGAATTTTCCAGCGGATAGATCTTGTACGGGATCTCTTCCTCCAGGGTCTCACTATCGACATAGCTGATGATCGTTTCGATTTCGGTGTGCTGTTCGGGTGTGGCATTGACCAGCAGTGAATTCGTGGACTCGACCACCACCACTTGCGGCTGCTCGACCGGTCCTTCTTCCGTAATCTCGTCAGCCTCAGCGGTCGGGGCCGCCACGGCCGCTGCGGCCCGCGCCTGAGCCGCCGTCTGGCTCTGGCCTCGGGGGCCACCGGTAATCCGCGATGACCGGGTCGTTTCCGGAACCCGCGCGATAATGCCCAGCTCCTGCAACTTCCGGCTCACCTCCTCGGCGTCCACGTGTCTGATCCGGTAGAGCTTCATCGAACGCAGGATCTGCTGTTCGACGTCCAGGGCATCGATCAGATCTTCGACCACCTCGAGTTGCTCCGCGACACCGATCATGAGAATGCGATTGGTGCGTTCGTCGGCATCCAGGTAGACGCCGGGTTTGGCCGCTTCTTCGGCCGGCTGCTGCCGCGCCGCTGCGGCGCGGGCTCGCGCTTGGGCCTGAACCCGGGCGCGGGCCTGCCGCTGTCGAAAGGCGGCGTCTGTCTCGCCCGGCATTTTCTTCAGCGCCGTGGGCGACGTCGACCCGTCGTCGGAACCGACGGTGACCGAAACGCTCTCCAGTTGCTCGGCCAAATTCTTGACTTTCTCCGTCAAGTTCTTGGCCATGGTGTACCGCAATTGCCGGTACCGGAACTTCCGCGGCTCGCCCGGTTTGTCGACCATTTTCAACAACTGCTCGACCCGGCCCATGCGGTGTGCATAAGCCGTGACAATCAGCGTGCTGCTTTCGACGATCGGCGTAACATCGATCGAGAGTTTCATGCTGTCGAGCAGGTTCTGCGCGTTGGTGGCATCGATGTACTCCAGCTCGAAGACGCGAGTCACCACCACGTCGCCCGCCTCCACCGCGGCCTCGCCCGGACCCACCAACTGGGGATCGGCGTTGAGCACCTCGGTTGCCGGTACGATCGTGACAAGATTGCCCTTATGACGCGTCATCGCCAGATTCTGGAACTTCAATACCGACTCCAGCAGCAGATACAGATCCTTGACTTTCATCGACCCGCGGAGGTTCCCGTTCAATTTCAGCGTCACTTCCCCCTTGATCTGATCCGGGTCGTAAATGTAGTCCAGATTCATGTACTTGCCGACGAGGTCCAGCAGTTGGATCACCGGAAGCTTCTCGGGCAAGGACAGTTCCACCACGCGGTCGTCGGTGAGCAGACGGATCGGCTCGTAGACACCCGTCGGGGCCTCGTCGAGGCCCTCTTCCGCGTCGGCCGCCATGGCGTCCTCCGCCGGCCCGGGGACAACCTGACCGGGTTGAAGACGCGTTTGCTCGGCACTCTGATGCGCAGGCTCATTGGGAGCGCCCGGGGCATTGGTATCCGCCTGAGCCAGAGCCAGGTCGAACGCCAGGGGCTTTCGCTCGGCTTCCAGCAGGCGCGGCGGCAGAACCCCCAAGGCCGCGGCCGTCGTGAGAGCCGGTACCTCCTGGCCTGCGGCCTGCGCCGTGGTGCTCCAGGCTGCCGGCGGAGGCGTGATCTTCTCCGAATGGGCCTGGCTGTCGCGCGTGTCGAATGATGCCGGCTCAATGTTCGTCTGCGCCGCCGAGGCAGCCGTCGGTTCGGTCCGAACACGCCGCTGCTCCAGAACTTGCGGCCCCAGTTCGATGGCCAGCTTGATGTCCTGGAGTTGGAAGAGCGGCGCAATGGCCCAGACCCAGCCATTGTGCACGTCGACCAGTGCTTTGGCCTTGCCTGTCTGTTTGGGAGGACGAGAGAAGGTGCCAATACAAATGTTGCCGACCGCCGAGGCCAGGCGCTCGTTGGAGGGCATCGAGGGCAGCGAGGAAACAGGGCCTATCCGGCGCACGACATATTCCTCGGGCGTATCCACGAGGGCCAACACAATGCCGGCTTTCTGGAGATCCTCCGCATTGGTCGTCACCAGCAGCGCATTGGTTCCCGGCATGCGCGACGCGGTTCCCAACCCCAGCTCGGACAACAGGACCTTGCCCCGCTCCGGCGCGATGTGAGTCAGAGGAAAGAACTTGTGATGAGCCCCCTGGGCAGAGATGCCCTGGTCCGCAGCCAGCAGAGACCCGCCGCTCAAGAGACAGAGGCTCACGAGCACGGAAAACAGTGCCTGAGTCTGCCTCGTACAAGAGAAATGCCGTTCCGTCATCGTATGGTACCCCGCATTAAAGTCACCCTTCTCCAAACTACTTCAAAGACGATAGAACCTCTTACTTCTACGAGCCGCCGTTGCCCACCGCGGCATCCTGTCCTTCGCATGCCGGATCGGCCACAGGTCATCCAGTCGGTTCACGCAAAGATCGCGGACCCACCCGCCGACTGGATGTGGGCCTACTGCATGCCATACTATTGAGACATTGCTGGAGGGCAGAAGTTCCCGCATCGCCCACAAAAAACCGGCTTTTCAGCACTGGCAGCCGACCCGGGCACGACGTAGAAAACGCCGTTGCCTCCTCTCGATGGTTCGGGCCGTGGGACAATAAAACTCGCCCCCAAAGCTGCGACCGATAATCACGCGGATATAAACAGATAAACGGAGATTCGAGGTAGGAAAAAGATATGAATGGCGCCCTTTCGAGCGCCGCAGCGCTCGCAGGAGATCGGCGTCGGTCACCGCTTGGGCAGCCGAGGGATGCTCAATTTTCTGCGGAGATTGGTGCGTCTCTGGTTGGGCGGCGTGTTTTGGGACTCGTTCAACTCTCGGCCCAGATCTTCCACGTCCTCGGCTTCTTCCGGGCTGACGCGCGATTCCTTGAGTTCGGCCATCAGCTTCTTCACCATCGCGGCCCGCTCCGCAGGGGACTGCGCCGCACCGGCGCCGTTCGATTCTTTGATCCGGCTGACCAGTTCCTCCATCTTCTGGCGGGTTTCGGCGTCGATCTCCGCGTCGGGGGTCGCTGTCGTGCGAGTCGGTTTCCAGGGTCGCGCTACGGGCGGTCCGGTGATTCGCCCACTGGCCGGCGAAACGGATGCCGGCTCGGCCTGTCCGGATTCAGCGGAGGATGCGGTTCCCACCTCCAGGGCACTGGCCGTTTCCGGCATGGGCTCGGCCGCCAGCTCCACGTCCTGCTGCCCGTCCCAACACACGATGGAGCCGCTCCTGATTTCCTTGACTTTCAGGTGGCCCACCTCGTCGCCCTGGCGCAGCCACTGGTAGGTGCTGTCGGCGAGCCGGATATAGGCGAAGGACATTTCCGGGTCGGACGCGAGATAGGTCGTTCCGATCAGATCGAATTTCGCCGAGGTTATTACTGGCCTGGGCGGTTTAGGGCCCCGGGTCGCCGGAGGCTTCCTGTTTCCGCCAGGACGTGGTGCGGGCTCAGGAGGATTGAGAATGCCGGCGAGAATCTCCGCCTGCTTGACCAGCGCCGGAATCACATCCGGCTTGCTCTGATTGCCCTGCGTCTCCCGGAATCGGTCAACTACGCCGGGGGCGTTGAGAATACGGTCAACCTCCTTATCGCTGCCCAGCGCAAACTTCGCTAACAGCTTGGGAGCCAAAGACTTGGGACCGGCAACCACAATCAGCAACACCACCGCGACCAGGACGGCCACCACACTCGTTATACGCAACGTATTGACCATAAGCCATATTCCTTCCGTTAGTGTCTTTGACACCGGAAGGGGCTCAGGGTTCCCGCCAATGGACAATTTTTTGCATATACTCGGCCTCATGCCCGGCAAAGCCGCTGCTGTGCTCGGGCGTGTGGCAGTCCAGGCAGGTCGATTTGGGCTCGACGGTGGCCGCTTGGCCCCAGGTTCGGACGTGCTCGGAGCCCGGGCCGTGGCAGTTCTCACAGCCGACATTTTTCATTTCAGGCGTCTTTTCCGCCGTCACGAAGCCGCTGGCACGATCCATGCCCACGACGTGGCATATCACGCATTCCGGATCGCGGTCCGAGCCGACCTTGACCAGGGTGGCGAAGGCATCGGCATGGGCCTTGGTCTTCCAGCGAGAGTATTCGTACTCATGGCACGAGGCACAATTGGCCGACCCTACGTAGCGCAGATCGTCGGGCAAGGGGACGCGGGGATAGGTCTCCAGTAGCTGACTTTCGCCCACCAGTTGCTGATACTGCCGGTACAACTGGGCGAGGGCCTCATCCTCGGGCAAAGTCTCCTCGACCGGAACGTCCTCGAAGTGCAGTGTAGGCCCGGCGGCTGACTCGGGCCAACTGACCTGAAGACGGACAATATGGCGGCCCAGGCGGCCGGGCGAGAAGACCATCGCCTTGGTGCCCGGTTCGCTGAGCACCTGGGGATCGTCGGAATCGATCGGACAGAGCAGACAGTGGGCTCCCGACTGCTCGGCCCAGGGCTCGCGGACCCCGCTATCGCTGTTCAAAAGGACCAGGACGTTGATATTGGCGGCCTCGGGCAGGCTGTCGAAGAACGTGGCGGCCCGCTCCGCGGCATCGATCTGGGCATCGCAGGTGACGACATTGACGAATACGTCTCGACCTCGCAACGTCAATTGCTTGCGAAAACTCCGCGGCCGGTTCTCCTGGATAGCGTCCCAATGGGAGCTGATGATCTCGAAAGCATAATCCCGACCCCTCAGCAGGCCAAGACTGCGGCCGATCTCGACGTCACGCTCGGTCAGATGAACCACGTCATAGCCAAGCAGTTGGTAGGCTTCGAGGAGCACGCCGAACTTGATCAGATCCTGCTCCCCGTCGTCCGCGACCAAATCGCCCGCATCGAGGATCATCCGGTTCTGCGCGGGGACCGCGTTGAAAATGGCCGCGCGTTTCGAGAGCCCCCCCAGTTGCCCGCCCGAGCATCCGCACGGCTTCAAGGCCCCCAGTTCGCTGCCCGTGAAGAACAAGACGAGGCGCTCGCCCGTTCGTTCGGAACGAGACACGGGGCCCCGGGCCGTTTCCGAGGGGCACGAAGCCCCCGCCAAGAGCACGCAAACCTCGACAAAAAAGACTCTTATGTTAAAGCGGCGCCACGGAACCCGCGTTCGGCCCCAGGTCGACGCGTTCGACGTCAGCACGAAAAAGTCACTTCCCTTGATAGAATCCGCGGCACGCGATCGACAACGTCGTGCCACCTTTGATCTTCACCTCAACCACATCAGACATCACGGCGCGCTCGCTTTCGAGGGCCGGGGGCGTGATCTCGAACGTCAATCCATACCGAGTGCCCTGCTTGCGTTGATCGACCAGCTTCACCGTGCCCTTTTGCGAGGAGACCGATTCGATCTCGAATTCCTTCTCGTAGTTGCTCATGACCCAGACTTCCCGCTTCACGGGCTGGCCGGCCTGGAGATTGAACAGCATGATCTGTTCGTGATCGACCGTGAACTCCGACAGCACGTCGTACAGCAGGCTCACGCTCTGGCACTCCGGATGCGTCAGATCGATCCTGATCCGCCCTCGATTGTTGCGTTTGAGCCGCTCAATGTCCGCGATCGGCTTCAGCACGATCTCGGTCGCTTCGACGGTCGGGTCGAAATCGGCCTTCAGGGCGCCCGCGGTGGCTCGGAATCCCTTCACGGAAAACGGCCGGCCATCGAGGCTGGTCAGCACGATTTCCTTGGCCCCGGCGTTCTCCGCATTGGTGAACAGCTTCAGACGCACCGGGTCATACTTGATCCGAGGCACGATCGTGGCCTTGATGGTCATGCTGGCCGTGTTCAGTTTGGGGTCGTTGGATCGAATGTAGAGGTTTCTCGTCATCGATCCAGGCTGCGTGCTCGCGCGATAGTCGAGTTCCAGAGCCCCGCTTTCGCCTGGCTTGTACACTTGACCGGCCTTGACCCCCCGCGTGACCACGCCGCAGCAGCTATGGACCTGGGTGATCTTCAGCGGCGCGTTGCCCTCGTTGGTGAACTCGAAACGGGCCTCCTGAGCCGTACCAGGCCCGATTTCGCCGAAATCATGCACGGTCTTGGCCAGCACCATCTTCGGCGCGGGAGCCTCGGCCTCCTGAGACGCCGCGGTCTCGGTCGGTGCCGGGGCGGAGATTACCGGCGATTCGGCCTCGACCACGGGGGCCGTGCCGCTGGAGGTTTCTTCCTGGCAGCCCAGCGGAAGCACCAGCAACGTCACAAACAGCAACAGAAGTCCCCAGGCAGGCTGGAGTTGCGCTCGCCCCCAGGGGGTCGCCGTCTGTTTCACGTCGTGTCTCTTGGCCATTTCGTGTACTCCCAAATCGAGTGAATCGTCGAATCGCGAATAGCTATATTTTAGCTTTCCGGGGTTCCGCAAGCAAGTCGTAGCGCAATATCGGCTCACCGAGGCGATTAACGCGAAAATTTCTATTGAACGCGGCGCCAACCATGGTAGAATGGCGGGTTTAAGATAGGTTCTGGAGTTGAAGACCATGAAGAAAGACATACATCCTGAGTACCACAAGGTGGTCGTCCATTGCGGTTGCGGCAGCACGTTCGAAACGCGGAGCACCTCCAAGGAGATCCACGCGGAAATCTGCTCGATGTGCCACCCGTTCTATACCGGCAAGCAGAAGTTCGTGGACACCGCCGGCCGCATCGAGCGCTTCCAGAAGAAATACGGGACGTCCTACATCAAGAAGACCAAGAAAGATCAGGCACAGTAGCGACGCCGATTACTCGTCAAGAACCTCCTGTTCTGGCTCTGCCGGGACAGGGGGCTTTTTTTGCTATCGGTGCGTGCTATGAACGCGCACGGGCATGCCCGGCAATTTGATTTGGGCTCACTACTCACTTCCCGAAAGACCCATGAGCCGAACACAAGATAGCGTCCTGGCCAAGCTCGAGGAAATCGACGCCCGGTACGGCGAGATCGAACGACAGATCTCCGACCCGGCGATCGCCCAGGATCCGACCAGATTGATCGCCCTGTCCAAAGAACAGGGCAAGATCCGGTCGATGGTCAAGAAGTACCGCGAGTACAAGAAGGCGACCATCGGCGTTGAGGACGCTCGGCAGATGCTCGAGGACGAGACCGCCGATGCGGATTTCAAGGCCCTGGCGGAGGAAGAGATCGAGCAACTGACCGCCAAGCAGGATCAGTTGCTCGAAGAGATGCAGAACACGCTCGTGATGGCCGACGATATGCACATCGATGCGGTCATCCTGGAAATCCGTGCCGGGACCGGGGGTGAGGAAGCCGCACTGTTCGCCAAGGATTTGCACGGCATGTACACGCGGTACGCCGATACCCGACGTTGGAAAATGGAGCAACTCGATTTCAGCCCCTCGGATATGGGCGGCTTTCGCGAAGTGATCTTCAGCATCAAAGGCGAAGGCGTCTGGGCCGAACTCGGATACGAGGGCGGCGGCCATCGGGTCCAGCGCGTGCCCGAGACGGAATCGCAGGGCCGAATCCACACCTCCGCAGCCACGGTGGCGGTGCTCCCAGAGCCGGAAGAGGTGGACATCGAGATCAATCCGGATGACGTCATCGAACACGTCTGCCGATCCAGCGGCCCCGGCGGACAAAACGTCAACAAAGTCAGCAGCGCCATCAAGCTCGAACACATCCCCACCGGCATCACGGTGAGCATGCAGGACGAGAAGAGCCAGCACAAGAACCGGGCCAAGGCCTGGCGTCTGCTGCGAAGCCGACTCTACGAACTGCATGAGAAACAGCGCCGCGCCGAGCGGGATTCGCAGCGCAAGAGCATGATTGGCTCGGGCGACCGCTCGCAGAAAATACGAACCTATAATTTCCCTCAGAACCGTGTCACCGACCACCGGATCAATCTGTCGTTGTACAGCCTGGACAAGATCCTCAGTGGCGACATGGGCGAGCTCATCGCTGCGATCCGTGATTATGACCGGCAGCAGCGTTTGTTGAATCTTTAGGCACTTGGCCGGTCGTCTTCGACGTGACGGCCCAGAAACGGGCAGCGAGATCCTATGATAGTTGTCGTGACAGGCATGGTTGGCCTCGACAAGAAGTGTTACCTTGAGGAGGTTTGCCGCCGCGCCGGACGCGACGGCAAAGAGGTCTTGCTGTGCAACGTCGGCGACATGATGTACACCGAGGCGCCGGACATCCCCGCCGGAAAGATCCTCGACATCCCCTTGAAACGACTGCATTCGCTCCGGCGCAGTGTCTTCAAGGATATCATCGCCAAAGCCAGGCAGGTCCCCAACCTCATCGTCAACACGCATGCCACCTTCCGCTGGCGTCATGGCCTGTTTCCAGCGGTGGATTTCGATCAGATGAGACAACTCGACGCCGACATGTACGTGTGCCTGATCGACGGCGTCACCACCATGCATCAGCGTCTGCTCGAACACCTGGACGTCGAGCACACGCTCAAGGACCTGATCGTCTGGCGGGAAGAGGAGATCATCGGCACCGAGATGCTCTGCAACGGCATCGACGAGACCATGCCCTTCTACTGCCTGGCCCGTGGCATCGAACAGGACACGTCCGAGACGTTCTACCGGCTGGCGTTCGAACGACAGGCAAAGAAGGCTTACTTAAGCTTTCCCATGACGGCCGTGGCCGACGTCGAAGCCGTCCTGGCCGAGATTCAGCATTTCCGCGCCGAGATGAAGCGGCTCTTTGTTTGTTTCGACCCGGGCGACCTGGAAGAAGCGTACCTGCCCCTGAAAGCCGAACGCGCCAAACAGGCCGGCCAGGACACCATCGAGGTGCAAGCCGGCGAGCGGCAGATCCGCCTGAACGCCGACGAGGTGCACCAGATCGAACGCGACATCAACAGCCAGATCTATGCCCGTGATTTCTTGCTCATCGACCAGGCCGACATGATCGTCAGCTTCATCCCGGCCATGCCCGACGGCCGCGCGGCCATCTCCAGCGGCGTCGAACGCGAGCTCCAGCACGCCCACGAGGCGGCCAAAGAGGTCTACGTCATCTGGACCGCCCAGCAACACCCCTCCGTCTTCGTCACCCAGACCGCCAACGCCGTGTTCCGCTCCATCGACGAAGCTCTGGCGTTCTTCAGAGAACGCTAACGACCAGCAAGTCCTTGAATCCTGTGCGCATCGCCCATACCATGGACCCGGTATAGCATTGCCAAGACCCCGAATGTTGTGGAACGGTGAAGCGTGAATCCAAGAATTCAGAATATCTCCGCCTTGGAGATGGCCAAGTGTATCGATCATACGTTGCTCAAGGCCGAAGTGACCCGGGCGCAGATTCTGGGCCTGTGCGACGAGGCCCGGGCGCACGGTTTCCACGCCGTCTGCGTCAACGGGCGCTGGGTCTCGCAGGCTACGGAGCGCTTGCATGGCAGCGGCGTTCAAGTCGCGGCGGTCGTCGGGTTCCCCCTCGGCGCCGAAACCACCCGGACCAAGGTGGCCCAGGCGAAAGAGGCCATCCATGCCGGCGCTGACGAGATCGACATGGTGGCCGATCTGGCCGCGATCATCGAAGACGACGACCGCTACCTGTTGCGCCAGATTCAAGCCGTGCTGAATGTGTGCCAAACCATGAGGCCGCCTGTAGTGCTCAAGGTGATCGTCGAAGCGGCCGCCCTGACGACCGAACAGAAGATTCGCGCGTGCCGGGCGGTCGAACAAGTGGGCGCCGACTTCATCAAGACCAGCACCGGTCTACACCCGGCCGGTGGAGCGACGGTCGAGGACGTGCGTCTCCTGCGCGAAACGGCGCCGCGCTGCAGGATCAAAGCCGCCGGAGGCATACGCACCGCGGCTCAGGCACTCGCGATGATCCAGGCCGGAGCCGAACGCATCGGTACGTCGTGCGCAGTGGAGATCATGCGTCAACTGGGTGAAGGGGCAAAACCATGAAGACCGAGCAATTCGTCAGCGAGCCCATCCATCCGGTTGAAGGCACATTCGACACGGCGGGCATGGTCCGGGGCGAACCCGGACTGCCCCGACAGTTCGTATGGCGTGATGATGAATACACCGTCGCGGCAGTGCTTCAGGCATGGAAAGAGGACGGCCCCTGCAAGAGCGGCAGTTCCGAAATGTATCTCCGCAAACACTGGTACCGCGTCGCGACGGAACAGGGGCCGGAGATGACCCTCTACTTCCAGCGACAGCCACGGTCGAAGAGTCAGAGCAAGACCCGGTGGTGGCTGTACACCGTCAGATAGCGAGAAGACGACCCAGGAGAAGGCGGCTCCGTTGCTTCCGGAACGACCGACGAGCTCATGCCAGCAGAAACCACCCATAGCAGTGAGAGAGGCATTGCGTGCCGCGTGCATGGCCGGGCGATCCGCACATCGACAGACTTGCACGCTGTCAGCGCGGTATTCGCGGGATTGAGATCGCCCTCGATTCTCGGAGGCAACGCCTCGGTGGCAACAGCCGAAGGGTTCAGCTATTGGGCCGCCGAGCCTCGAGAGACATTCGAATTCGACGCGAACGCGAACGAACCCTTTGAGAAGCTCGAGAGACTCTTGGCTCGATACACCGTTGGGAACCCCGGCCCAGCACAACTGCCGAAGAGTCTCTTCGCAGGCGGCTGGATCGGGTATTTCAGCTATGAACTGGGCCGTTACATTGAGCGGTTGCCCCAGACAGTTGTTGATGATTTCGCGCTCCCCCTGATCCGGCTGTGTTTCTACGACCGCCTGATCGCCTATGACCACCGCCATGAAACGTTCTGGCTGGTTGCCCTGGAGTTGCCCGACGACACAGAGACTCCGGAGGAAAAAATGGCCCGCCTGGAGCGACTGCTCGAGGCATCGGAAGATCTCCAAGTGGCCAAGCCACGAGCAACCGACCTCGACCACCTCGACGTGCCGCGGATCGGGAGCAACATGCCCCGAGAGGACTACCTGCGCGCCGTCGAGCGAATTCGACGGTATATCCGCGACGGGGAGGTTTATCAGGTCAATTTCTCGCAACGCTTTGACCGGCCCTTCACGGGCCGCCCTGCGGAGTTGTTTCACTGGCAGAATCAGTACAACCCGAGCCCCTATGCGGCCTATATCGATGCCGGTGACTTCCAGATCGTCAGCGCGTCGCCCGAAATGTTCATCTCCATTCGCGCGGGCCAGATTCAAACCAAACCCATCAAGGGAACCCGGCGCCGCTTCGCCCCGGTCGACGAACACAGCGAGAAACGGAACGAGCAGAACCTGCAAGACCTGCTCGACAGCAGCAAGGAACAGGCCGAGCTGAATATGATCGTCGACCTGGAGCGCAACGACATCGCCCGGATCTGCCGGCCCGGAACGCGGCATGTTATCCTGCCAAGAACGATCGAAACGTATCCCACGGTCTTCCACGCCGTGGCCACCGTGGGTGGGCAGCTACGCCGCGATATCCGGTTCACCGATGTTCTCAAAGCGGTCTTCCCCGGTGGCTCGATCACCGGGGCCCCGAAGATCCGCGCCATGGAGATTATCGACGAACTCGAACCGACCGCCCGCAGCGTCTACACGGGCAGCATCGGCTTTATCGGGCTCGACGGCACTGTCTGCTTGAACATTGCCATCCGAACGGTTATCATCGCGGCCCACAAGGCCTTCGTGCAGACCGGAGGGGGAATCGTCGCCGATTCGCAGCCGCAGGCCGAGTGGGATGAGACGATTACCAAGGCCAGGGCCCTCCTGGCCGGGATCGATGCGGTGCAGGAGTCATGAGCCCAGATAGTCGCATTCACGATAGGATCGTATGCCTGACAAGGTTTTTCTGAATGACAAGCTGGTCGACGTCAAGGAGGCCTGCGTGCCCGCCACCGACAGCGGGTTCCTCTACGGCGCGGGATTGTTCGAGACGATGCGCAGCCACAACGGTGTGGTCTTTCGCCTGGAGGACCATCTGGATCGCTTGTTCCGCAGCGCCGCACAGCTTTCGATCAATCACGATCACGACAAGACGTATCTCACGGAGGCGGTGTACGAACTGCTCGGCGCCAACGATCTGACCGAGGCGCGTCTACGGCTGACGCTGACCAACGGGCCCATCGCCGAGACGGTTGAGCAAGCCCAACCGACGCTCCTGATCAGCGCCACCCCGTTGCAGCTCTATCCGTCCGAATATTATCAGACGGGCGTCATGGTCATGCTCTGCCCCTATCGGCAGAACACGACGGACCCGATCTGCGGGCACAAGACGACCAACTATTACCCGCGTCTGCTGGCCCTGACCCTGGCCCGCCAGAAACAGGCCGCTGAGGCACTGTGGTTCACCAACGACAACCGACTGGCCGAGGGATGCGTCAGCAACGTCTTTCTGGTCAAGGACTCGATGTTGCAGACCCCGGCGGTCGGGACGCCCGTGCTGCCGGGCATCGCACGCCGGGCCGTATGCCAGATCGCCGAGCGCGAGTCGATCGAACTGATCGAAAAGGATCTGCACATCGCCGACGTCCTGGAGGCCGACGAGATCTTTCTGACCAACGTCGTGATGGAGGTCCTGCCCGTCACTCAGGTCGAGAAGCATACGATCGGTCAGGGCCAGGTCGGCCCCGTGACCCAGGAATTGCGCCGCCGATTCACGGAAATGATCGAAGAGGCATGTCGGAGGTCCGCATGAAGGTCAAAGATATCGCCCCCGTCGTCGAGGAGATCGCCCCGCTGGGCCTGGCGCAGGATTGGGACAACGTCGGGTTGCTGGTGGGCGATCCGGAGCAGCCGATCAAGAACATCCTGCTGACCATCGACGTGACCAAGGCCGTTATCGCTGAGGCCAAGCGTCTCAAGGCGGAGTTGATCGTCAGCTATCATCCGGTCATCTGGGATGGGCTCAAACAGGTCCTCGCCGGCGGTCGCACCCACGTCGTTTATGAGCTGATCCGTGCGGGGATCTCGGTTTTCTCGATCCACACGGCCCTGGATGTGGTCGCCGGGGGGGTCAACGACGGCCTCGCTGAGATGATCGGCATCGAAGACGGCCAACCCCTGGGCGACTACGTCGAGTACGAGCCGCAGAAGAACTACAAGCTCGTCGTGTTCGTCCCGGTCGATGCACTGAAGAAGGTCACCAACGCCCTCTTCCAGGCCGGGGCCGGCGCGATCGGCAACTACCGCAACTGTGGCTTTCATGGCGACGGAACGGGTACGTTTCTGCCCCTGGCGGGCGCCAAGCCGGCCATCGGCAAGCGCGGCAAGACCGAAACCGTCCACGAGATGCGCTTCGAAACGATCGTGCCAGCCGACAAGCTCGAGGCGGTGGTCGCCGCGCTGAAAGAAGCGCACCCCTATGAAACACCGGCATTTGACATTTTTCGACTTTTCGGTTATGCAAGCAGGTTTGGACTGGGCCGTATCGGGCGTTTGGGCGAGCCCGCCAGGGTCGGTCAACTGATCGAACGGATCAAGAAACAGACCGGGGCCCGGGCTGTCGGCCTGGTAGGCGATGGCAAACGTCTGGTCAGGACGGCCGCCGTTTGTGCGGGTACCTGTGGCAAAATCGTCAACACCGTCATGGCGGCCGGCGCCGACCTGTATGTGACGGGCGAAATGAAGCACCACGAAGCGCTGGCGGCCCAGGAGGCCGGGCTGACGTGTCTCTGCCTGAGCCATACGGTTTCCGAGCGGTTCATACTGAAGAAAGTGGCCAGGCAATTTAAGAGCCGGATGAAGCAAGTCAATATCAGGATAAGCAAAGCGGACGCGGATCCCTTCACATGGAAGAACGTATGACGCAAGAGTCCAGGGAAGCAACGACTGAAGAACCTCAGGTGCGTCTCGACGAGACGGAAGAGCAGAACGATGCCACCGATGAGGATCGGATCGCTGAGAGTCGAGAGACGGACGAACTCGTAGACGAGGGCCAGGCATTGGACGCCGTCGAAGAGGATACGGAGGTCGAAGACGCAGACGTCGCGGAGCCGGAGGACGCCGTGACTGGCGAGGCGCCGGAGGAAGAGACGGACGAAACGGTCGACGAGGAGCCCGTGGCTGCCGAAGCGCCGGAGGAAGCGTTCGAAGAGGACCCGCCCAGGTCTCCGGATGAAGACGAGGAACTGGAAGAGATCGTCGACGAGACAAGCGAAGACGACGAGGAAGCGGACGTCACCGAAGACAACGCTGAGGACTCTGAAGAGCCGGAGGACTCGGTAGAAACCGGCGAGACCCCAGAGAAAGTTGACGAGGCGGCGGAAGAACAAGATCAGGTCGAGGAAACGGACGAGGAGGCCCCAACTGTTGAGTCGGTGATCGAGGCCATTCTGTTCGCCACGGACGAGCCGCTGACGGAGAGCCGCCTGGCGAACATCGTTGAGACGACGAACAAGCAGGTGCGCCAGTGTATCACGGATCTCAACGAGAAATACGAGAAGAACCACAACGCCTTCCGGATCGAGCAGATCGCGGGCGGCCATCAGATGTTGACACTGAGCACGTACAACACCTGGCTGCGCCGCATGTTGCGCGTGCGCAGTGACAACAAGCTCAGCCCGGCCGCGCTGGAGACCCTGGCGATCATCGCGTACAAGCAGCCGGTCATCCGCGTGGATATCGAGGCGATCCGCGGCGTGGCAGTGGGCGAAGTGATTCGCAGCCTTATGTACAAAGGGTTGGTCAAGATCGTCGGCCGTGCCGAGATCCTGGGCCGTCCCATGCTCTACGGCACCACGAAGAAATTCCTCGAGGTCTTCGGCCTCAATTCGCTCAAGGACCTCCCGAAAGTCGAGGAACTCAAGAAGCCCGACTGAGACGCGCGCCCCGCCCGACTACCAATCCCAGGGCAACGGCGCATCCGGCGCCACGGCGTGAGCAGGTCGAGGATGGCCGGGGCCGAACACGTAGAGGTCTTCCGTCTTCTCGATCACAACCGGGGTCTCATCGATGCGCCCGTCCCGATCGATCACGTTGGAAAGGCAGAGCCCCAAGTGCTTGGCGAGGAACCGGTAAGCTCCGACCCGCTTGGACCAGCCGTAGTCGTGCCCCTCATCGGCCAGATGCCAGTATTCTACCTTGGATTCGGCGCCGAAGAGTCGATAAACGTTGCGAATGTACGGATACTCGACCTGCGGGACGTTCTTGGTCCAGTCCTTGCCATTGGAGATGATCAATTGCGGTCGCGGCGCCGCCAAAGCGGCGATCTCCGTATTGTTGGTTTCGTGGCCTTTGTGTTTGTGGATCGGCAACCCACTCTCACAGACACAGCCCCCGAAGAAATGGGCCGAGACCATCACCGTGGGGACCGACACGGCGATACGGTCGTCCACCGCAGTCAACAAGAAACTCTGGGTTCCCCCTCCGGACGCGCCCGTAACCGCCAGGCGTGTCGGATCGACGTCCGTCCGTGATGTCAGGTAGTCGACCAGTCGGATGCTGTTCCAAAGCTGCATCTTCAGCGCGTCGGGCCGCCCGTGCTCCCAGCCCGCATTGGCCCAGTCGCCGTAGCCGACCATATCGTAGGACAGCACGATCGCCCCCATACGGGCCAGCGTCGCGCACCGCTTCTGCATGTCAGGCCGAAAGCGGCCGTAGTCTTCAGGACGGCTCCAATGGCCATGGGGACAGAGAATCGCAGGGAGTATCCCACCGGTCGCGGTCGGTTTGTACAGACTGCCCGTGACAAAGACACCGGGCAGGCTCTCGACAGCGACGTTCTCGACGGTGTAGCCATTGTACGCGCGCTCGTCGCCCACGATGGGGTTCAGCGGGCACCGCTCCGGCAGGGGCCACAGCCCCGTGCCGCGCAGGATCGCTTCGCGAATGCCGCGGGCCCGCGCTTGCCATTCGACCTGCGTGGAATACATCTGCGCGAAGCGCGCGAGTTGCGCTTTCCCTTCCTCTTCGCTCTGGTGATTGCCCACACAAAGCTGCGGCTCCTCCACATCCGCAGCGCGAACGCCGCCGGTCAGCATTGACACGGCACAGACTGCAAGAAACACGCTACCAAGTACTCTTCGGCACATCATCTTGTCTCCTTGTTACAGACTTGGTAATCGGGCCCGTTTCGATCTCACCACTCGGCAAGTGGCTTGATATCAGCTCTGTTGATTGTCTCGCCCTCCGGCCAGACGGGTGATAATAGCACGACCACGCGCACATCGCCGTCGGCCTTGGGCAAGCGAATGACCAGACGGCTCACGCCTTTGTTGGTTCTCTGCGGCGGCTCCTGCTCGGCTGACTCGACGGCGAAAGCAGCGCTGTCCGGCGCCAGGATGCGAGCCAGCAGTCGCCTGCCATCGAGGCTCAGTTCGGCAACGCCGTCAGCCTTGATGTCAATCTCGGCATCGGTCGTCAGTCCCCACAGCACGTCGCAGGGCTCTCTCATCTGGAACTCGTCCTGCACCAGAACGGCGCGCCGGTCGTCGATCAATCGAAGGCCGCGCTGGGCCGAGCGAGCGAATTTCGCATACGCTTCGGTCAATTCGACCACCGCCGCCGGATCGGGCCCATTGAGTTGCTTCATGACGAAGCTGGACTTGGCCAAGGGGTCCTGGCTCTCCCCGCCCAGCATGCAGATGCTATGGCTGGCCGAGTTCAGGCGATAGTACGACCAGCGCGTGCCTCCGCGCCCGCCGCTCCAATAACCGGGCAGGTTGTAGTTGTCGGCGCCCAGGTCACGGACCCAGCGCACGCCCAAAGCATCCAATTCGAAATTGCCCAAATCGAGATGCCCGTGATTGACCTGGTTGTATCCGGCTTTGATCCCAACGAACAATGCATTGGGATCGTCCCAGGCACTGCGAAACGTCGCGACCTCCACCGGGCCATCGAAATACTCATCAAGCTGTTTTCGCACCGCCCGGGCCGGAGGACACGCCGTGTACCACACCAGATGCTCCGCGCTGGCTGACCGCTGCGCGATCGCTTCATGCTCGTCATAGGCGAACAACGGATTGTGATACGTCCGCGCCAACCAGAACATGCAGGCCATCGGTCGCCTGGCGCTGCGCTGGCCCACGTCCGCAAAATTCAGATACAGCCCGGTCGGCCCGGTCGTATACACCGGAAAGAGCCCGGCCTTGGAGAGGCCCTTGACGTCGAGCAGCCCGAAGGTGCTGCCCAGCGCGGTCTGCAGCGCCGTCAGCCCGTAGGCCGTGTAGCGCGTCGCGTAATGCCAGTATCCGGGCCCCTCCCCCCAGGCCCCGTCTGGGCCGTAGCTTTTCAGCGCGCGCGGCAGAGACTCCACCGCCGCTGGGATGATGCGCTGGGCATAGCTGGGTTCGATGTCCGCAATCGCCAGAGCGCCGATAATCATCCCACCGTTGCAGACCTGGTTCCAGTTGTGCTCGCTCTTGGCCCACCATCCACCTTCTTCGTAGACAGTCAGCCCGGGCTTGAGTCCCTTCTCGATCAATGCCGTGACGATCGTCCGGCGCGTATCGGCGTCGAGAGTGTCGTAAAGCCAGTCGTAGCCGACCCCGACGGCATGGGACATCTCAGCGGTATCCAGAAAATGCGAGGGATTCCAGTCCTTGAAGGCACAAACCTCCAGCAGATTCTCCTTGGCCTTGGCAGCGTATCGCTCCTCGCCCGTCCAGCGATAGGCCAGCGCCAGCGCGTAGATACGATGCAGACAATCACGACTGACACTGAGCAGCCGCGGCCCGACCTTCCGATAGACCAGCGGATCTCGCTTGAGACAGCGATCCGCGTCGGCGCGAACGTCCCGCCAGCACTTCTGCAGAGCGTCGTCCTCTGGGTAGCTGAGCTTCAAACGCCCCAGGTCGCGGTCGTTCAACATGAGCCTGGGGTGTCCCTGCTCCAGTGACGACAGAACGTCTGGCCCGGTCGCGACTTGCCGGCTCCGAGCAGCAGGCACCGGAAGAAGTGAAACCGCCAGGTATAGGATTATCCCAAGCCTCGTGCGTTGCATATGTCGCCTTTCAGCGTGTCACCAACCCAGATCGCCCCATGTCCCTGCCTGACGTTATAGAGGCAAGGCAACAGCCGATGCAAGACAATTCCCAGCCTTGGCTGCGGCGTTGGACATGCCGCGTTGACACGCCAGCGTCGGTCTCATATCATCTGATCGACATGACGTGCCAGGGATTCTTGAGGAGCTAAACCATGAACAAGCTGGTGTTCGCGACGAAAAAGGAAATGGGAGCCGCCGCCGCTCAAGCCGCGGCCGAAGGCATCAAAGAAGCGATTGCCCAGAAGGGCCAGGCAAACCTCATTCTGGCCACGGGCGCCAGCCAGTTCGAAATGCTTGAGGCGCTCACCGCCACGTCCGGGATCGACTGGTCGAAGGTGGTCATGTTCCACCTCGATGAGTATATCGGCCTGGGACCGGATCACCCCGCCAGTTTTCGGAAATATCTCAAGGAACGCTTCGTCGATCAAGTGGAGCCGCTCAAAGCGGTGCACTTCGTCGATGGGGACGCCGCCGATCCCAACGCCGAATGTGACAGGCTAGCAGACCTCATCCGCAGCCATCCGATAGATGTCGCCTGTATCGGCATCGGTGAAAACGGGCATCTGGCCTTCAACGATCCGCCGGCCGATTTTCACACCGATGAACCCTATCTCGTAGTGGACCTCGACGAGCGGTGTCGTGAGCAGCAGCTGGGCGAAGGATGGTTTCCAACGTTGGACGACGTACCGCGTCGAGCCATCTCGATGGGCATCAGGCAGATCCTCAAGAGCCAGCGCCTGGTTGTTACCGTCCCCGATGAACGCAAGGCGGCTGCGGTGGCCGGCGCCCTGACCGGGTCGGTGACACCGGATTGCCCCGCCTCGATTCTTCAGGAACACGGCAATTGCTCGCTCTTCCTGGATGAACCGGCCGCGTCGCAACTTCCCGCGGACGCCTGATACGGCGGACCGCATTGCGGCCCGATTTGACGGCTGACGCGGGATCGATTAAGATGCCGGTGGCCTTCGGGCAGTGCGAAGGCCGGACCAGAGGCAGACCATGAGCGGTTAAAGCCGCCAATGGGGGATCGATTTCTATGCGAATTCCGGGACTCGTTGATCTCCAGGTCAACGGCTACAAGGGCACGGATTTCTCCGGTGCCGAACTGAACGAGGAGGCGTTCGTACAGGCGTGTCATGAACTCATGGCCGCCGGAACCACCGCCTTCCTGCCCACCTTGATTACCAGCCCGACACAGATCTACCAGCGTAATCTGCCGATTATCGCCCAGGCCATGGACCGGCCCGAACTTGAGAATCGCGTGCTCGGTATCCACCTGGAGGGACCGTTCCTCTCGCCTCAGGATGGAGCGCGCGGCGCCCACGACGCCGAACATACGAGAGCGCCGGATGTCGCCTACCTGGATCAACTCATCGAATGGGCCCAGGGCCGAGTCAGAATGTTGACCATCGCTGCAGACCTCGATGGGGCCGAGGACCTGGCACGCTGTGCTGCACGACATGGAATCACCGTCTCGCTGGGCCATCATATGGCTACAGAGGACGATTTGGATCGTTTGGCCGGCGCCGGCGCTGAGGGACTGACCCATCTGGGCAACGGTATCCCCGCCCTGCTGCCGCGACACCAGAATCCCGTTTGGGCCGGGCTGGCCAACGACAAGCTCTCGGCCATGATGATCGCCGATGGCCATCATCTGCCCAAGTCGCTGCTGCAAACGATTATTCGGGCCAAAGGCCCCGAACGCTGCATCGTGGTCAGCGATGCCTCGCCTCTGGCAGGGCTAATGCCCGGCCATTACGAAACGATGGGACTCCAGGTCGTGCTGGACCCGGGCGGGCGCTTGTACGACCCGGCAACCGGTTACATGGCCGGCTCATCCGCAACCATCTTGCAATGCGCCAACCATATGGCCTCGCTGGATCTCATCACCACGAGGGAACTCATCACGATGGTGTTCAACAATCCCCTGCGACTGATCGGCGTCGAGCCCGGCCGAATTCGAACCGAGAGCAACATCCATTTCGATGAACAGCGGCAGCTCTTCTATTGCGAGGAGAAGGACGCGGCACCGAAATAACTTGATCAAATGGCACTCTTATCCCGAGAGCGTCCTGCATGATAATGTCAACTGTTACGCGCGAGGAGCCGTCATGAGAGATTCCACGTTACGCCTGGGTATCGCCGTCTGCGTGATCAGCATTGGCTTGCTGTCCCCCTGTCTGGGCCAGATGAAAACTGCGGCACCGGAACTGAAACTCTGGTATGCTAAACCGGCTGCCGGGTGGACGCAGGCGCTGCCGGTGGGTAATGGCCGGCTCGGGGCCATGGTGTTTGGCGGTACCGCCGAGACACGGTATCAGCTCAACGAAGACTCGCTCTGGTGCGGCGGTCCGCATGACTACGCCCACGAGGGCGCGGCGGCATACCTGCCCCAGATCAGGCAACTGCTGTTCGAAGGCAAACAGCGCGAGGCCGAGCAACTGGCCATGGAACATTTCATGTCGGCCCCGCTGAGGCAGGTGCCCTACCAGCCCTTTGGCGATTTGCGGCTGACCTTCCCGGGCCACGACGAGGTCGAGGCCTATCACCGCCAGCTCGATCTCGACACGGCCATTGCACGAACGACCTACCGCGTCGATGGCGTTACCTACACACGCGAGGCCTTTGCGAGCTTCCCGGATCAGATCGTGGTCGTCAGGCTCTCCTGCGATCAGCCCGGCGCATTGAGTTTCTCGGCGACCTTAACCAGCCCGAACCAGGACGTGCAGACAGAGGCCATCGCCGATGATACGCTCGCCATCCGGGGCCGGGCCCGTGACTTCACGCTCCGGGGCAATACCGAGGCAATCCCGGGGAAAGTCCATTTCGAGGGTCGCTGTCGCGTGACGGTCAACGGTGGCCAGGCCACGGTCGACGACGAGCAGATCACAGTGAAGAATGCTAGCGCCGCGACCCTGATGATCGCCATGGCGACGAACGTGCACAGTTACAAGGATCTCTCGGCCGACCCGGCAGCGCGCTGCGCTGCGGTCCTCAAGCAGGTCGCCACCAAGACGCCTCGCCAGGTACGTGATGCGCACGTGGCCGACCATCAAGCGCTATTCGGCCGCGTCACGCTCGATCTGGGCCAGGCGAAGACGGCACACTTGTCGACCGACCAGCGCGTGCTGAAATACGCGGAGGAAGAAGACCCGCAACTGGCAGCGCTGTTCTTCCAGTACGGGCGTTACCTGATGATCGCCAGCTCGCGTGCCGGGGGCCAGCCGGCGAACCTCCAGGGGCTCTGGAACGAGAGCACCAGCCCGCCGTGGGATAGCAAGTATACTGTCAATATCAACACCGAGATGAACTACTGGCTGACCGAGCCGACGAACCTCAGCGAGTGCGGCCAGGCGCTGTTCGATGCGCTGGTCGAAGTGGCCGACGCGGGCCGCAGTACCGCGCGGAAGCACTACGACGCCCCCGGCTGGGTCCTGCACCACAACTTCGACCGCTGGCGTGGCACCGCACCGATCAACCATTCCAACCATGGCATCTGGCCGACGGGCGGCGCCTGGCTCTGCCAACACCTCTGGTGGCACTATCTCTACACGGGCGATGAGACCTTCCTGCGCGAGCAAGCATATCCCCTGATGAAGGGAGCAGCCGAGTTCTTCGTCGCCACCCTCGTCGAAGATCCGCGCAGCGACAAGGGCTGGCTGATCAGCGGCCCGAGCAACAGTCCCGAAAACGGTGGGCTCGTGATGGGGCCGACGATGGACCACCAGATCATTCGCGAGCTTTTCGCCAACAGCGCTCGGGCGGCGCGGGTTCTGAAAGTCGATCCGGACTTTGCGCAAAAGCTCGACGCAATGCGGGCCCGCATCGCGCCGAATCACATCGGTCAACATGGCCAGCTCCAGGAATGGCTCGAAGATAAGGATAACCCCAAGAACAAGCATCGCCACGTTTCGCATCTGTGGGGCCTCTTCCCGGGAGAGGAAATCACGCCGGATACACCTGAATTGTTCAAAGCCGCCCGGCAATCGCTGATCTTTCGCGGCGATGGCGGGACCGGCTGGAGCCGGGCGTGGAAGATCAACTTCTGGGCCCGCCTGCTGGATGGCGATCACGCTCACCTGATGCTCAAGAACCTGCTGACCCTGACCAACTCGCCCCTGACCGAATACAAAGGTGGAGGCATCTATCCCAATCTGTTCGACGCCCATCCGCCCTTCCAAATCGACGGCAACTTTGGCGCCACCAGCGGTATCACCGAAATGCTGCTCCAGTCCCATCGACGCGACGCTCAGGGGCACTACGTTATTGATCTACTCCCTGCCCTGCCCTCGGCCTGGCCTGATGGCAAGGTCATCGGCTTGCGGGCGCGCGGCGGATTCGAAGTCACTCTCGATTGGGAAGGTGGAAAACTGAAGCAGGCGAGCATCGCTTCGCTACTCGGCAATGCATGTCGCGTGCGCGCCGGCGTTCCCATCCGCGTCCGTTCGGGTGGTCGCGACGTCGAGGTCTCACAGCCCCAAGAAGATGTCATCGTCTTCGAGACTCGCAAGAACACCACCTACGAAATCACCCCCGTGACCAAAAAGCAAGACGAGGGCGCGTGGAGCCATCTGAAGCTTTGGTACCAGCAGCCCGCCGAGAAATGGACTGAGGCGCTGCCGGTTGGCAATGGACGGCTCGGCGCTATGGTCTTCGGGGGTACGAACGCCGAACGGATCCAACTCAATGAGGACACTGTCTGGGCCGGACCGCCGGTGCCGCAAGATCGCGTGGGCGCGCACAAGCACATCGCCGCAGCACGCAAGCTCATCTTCGAGGGCAAGTATGCCGAGGCGCAGCGCATTATGCAGCGCGAGGTGATGGGACCGCGTATCTCACCGCGCAGCTATCAAACGCTGGGCGACTTGCGCATCACCATGCCCGGCGCCAGCGGCACGGCCGACTCGTATCGGCGCGAGCTGGACCTCGACACCGGTATCGCCACGACGGTATTCACCATCGACGGAACGACCTATGTCCGCGAGGTCTTTGCCAGCCCGGTCGACCAGGTGCTCGTCGTGCATCTGACGGCCAGCAAGCCGGGCAGCATCAACATCGACGTCACGCTGGACCGCCCCGCCGATTTCGAACTCGCCCGCACGGCCACGGGTGGATTGAGTATGTTCGGCCGTGCCAGCCACGAAGGCAAACACCAAGGCGTTCGTTACCACGCCCAGGTGGAAGCCAGATTCAGCGGCCTCGGCGCGCCGCAGGGAGAAACGATCTCTATCCAGAAAGCCCGCAGTGTGACGCTCTTCCTGACGGCGGCAACGGACTACAACTTCGACGATCCGTACCAACCGCTCGACAGGAACCTGGCGCAAGTCTGCGAAGAGCGCCTGGCCACCGCAAAGAAGAAGGACTACGCACGTATCAAGGCTGATCACATCGCCGAACACCGCCGCCTGTTCCGGCGCGTGCATCTGGACCTGGGTACCACCATCGCGGCCACCAGACCCACCGACCAGCGACTGCGCGCTCTTCAGCAAGGCACCAATGACCCGGCTCTCGCGGCGCTGTACTTCCAGTTCGGTCGCTACCTACTGATCTCCTGCTCGCGCCCGGACTGTATGCCCAGCAACCTGCAAGGGCTCTGGAGCGAGCACCTGGAGGCGCCGTGGAACGCCGACTACCACGTCAATATCAACATTCAGATGAACTATTGGCCCGCTGAGGTGGGCAACCTGAGCGAGTGCCACGAGCCCTTCTTCCGCCTGACCGAAGCACTGGTGCCCTCGGGCCGCAAGACGGCGCGCGACGTGTACGATTGCCGAGGCTTCGTGGCGCATCACACGACCGATGCGTGGTTCCATACGAGCCCCTTCGGCAATGTCGGCTACGGCATGTGGCCGATGGGTGCGGCCTGGTGCACCCAGCATTTCATGGAGCATTATCGCTTCACGAACGACCGTGCATTTCTCAAAGATCGTGCCTATCCAATCCTCAAGGAGGCCAGCCTCTTTCTGCTGGATTGGCTCATCGAAGATCCGAAGACGGGCAAGCTGGTCTCGGGCCCCTCGAACTCGCCTGAGAATTCCTTCCTGGCGCCGGACGGCAGCCGCGCGAATCTCTCAATGGGCCCTTCCATGGACCAGGAGATCATCTGGGACACGTTCACCAACTTCCTGGAGACCGCCGAGATCCTGGACATCGATGATGATTTCGTCGGGCAGATCCGCGTCGCGCGCGGCAAGCTGGCCATGCCCGGAATCGGTTCCGACGGGCGTCTGCTCGAATGGGCCGAGCAGTTCGAAGAGCCCGAACCGGGACACCGGCACATCTCACATCTGTTCGGCGTCCATCCGGGCCGGCAGTACACGTATCAGAATGCGCCGGAGATGATCGCGGCCGCCCGCAAGAGCATCGAATACCGGCTGGCCCACGGCGGCGGACACACGGGCTGGAGCCGGGCGTGGATCATCAATTTCTGGGCCCGCTTCAAGGAAGGCGACAAGGCCCAGGAGAACATCCAGGCCCTGCTGGTCAAATCGACGCATCCCAACCTGTTCGACAACCACCCGCCGTTCCAAATCGACGGCAACTACGGCGGCGCGGCCGGCATTGCCGAAATGCTGCTCCAGAGCCACGCGGGCGAGATCGACCTGCTGCCCGCCCTGCCGGCCGCCTGGCCGACGGGCCAGGTTCGCGGGCTACGGGCCCGGGGTGGATTTGAGGTAGACATCGCCTGGCAGGACGGTAAACTGACCGAAGCACGCTTCAGCGCGACCGGCGCTGAGGCCTGCATCGTGCGCTACGGGGTCCGGGCCGTGCGTGTCCAACCGGGAGCGGGCCAGACCGTCAGGCTTGACGGTCACCTCGCTCGGCTCTAGGCCGCGTTGGGAGAACGCGAACTGCATCGGCCCTTGGGCGTAGGTAGGACGTGAAGGCCCGGGCTAATCGTTGGGCCTTCGCCCACGGAGTGGGTACGCGGAAACTCTGACACGGAGGTTGGATTCATTTCGGCGGGACTCTCCGGCGTTCCCGCATGCGGACAACCTCCCACAACGAAGACGCAGACACAGTCCAAACACGGAACAGTACCGCAGCGACCGGCTGCGACAATTATGGAAAGGAGGGCGGCAACAGACAACACAGCTTCTCGAACTTAGGAGAGGGTGATGATGAGGACCATCACGGAGGAACCTTCTTAACTAAGAAAAGGAGAAGACCATGAAACGGATTTCGCTCATCATCGCGCTGCTGGTGCTCACGCCGGCCGCCAGCCAGGCCCGGCACTCCCAACGCTACCGCACTCGCTATCACCCCTACGCGTTCAGCTACCACCACTCCGGCCTGATTCCGGGTGGCCTGCGGTACCACCCTTATGCGTTCAACTACCACAACTCGGGACTGACGTTCGCCGGGGCGCGCTACGAACCGTACGCCTTCGACTACCACCACTCGGGCCTGATCGTCGACTGCTACTGGAGACCGACACCGGTCTGTCCTCCCTGTCAGAGTTGCAGCCCATGCGACATCCCGCGCAACCAGTGCACCATACGTTCGCAGTCGGCGCGACACCGCTCCGCACCTCGACACGCGATCTCTTCGGAGAAACTGCGGGAAATCAGGCAAACCGACGGCATGCACGTCGTTCGCCAGTATCTCAAAGCCCACGATCTCGACAACGTTCAGGTCACACATCGCCTGAGCGTCAAGAATCGCACGGCCAGTGTCGTGTTCATCCTCCGCGATCAAGGGCTCATCATCCGGTACGACAATCCAGAGGTGATGGCGGCGCTGGACACTGAATCAGGGACCATGGAAAAAGCGATCGAACGACACGAAACACGGTGGGACGTACTGGCAAAATCGTTCCAGGAGAGCGGCGGCGCCACGTACTGTGTCAACACGACCGAGCCGGATCAGATTGTCGCGGCACTGGATGGTTGCCCGGAGCTGGCGCCGGATAGTTCAATGCCAAGGGCGACGCCGTTGTATGCCAAGCAATAGGCGGCCCAACGTCACGGGCCACCGGGACTGGGCTGGGCGGCCTGCCAGTTCTCCGGATCGTTCCACGTCACGGGTGCGGCGGCCGGCTCCTTGATAGCCAGGGAGCGACCGTCGCCATCCGTGGTGGGGTACCAGCGGTCTTCGTAGACAAAACGCATGACCCCCACGTCCCAGGGCAGCGGCAGCTTAAGCACGACGTGTTCACCACGATCGCTCAGGCGACCGGCGTACTCGCCCGCCACTGGGATGCCGGCCCCATAGATCGATTCGAACCGAGCCCGATCGTCGACGACGACGGTATATTCGCTGGCGTCCAGTATCAGCGTCGGAAAGATAAACTCCACGCCATCGGTGAACCGCAGACCGGTCAGCTCCAGCGGCACGTCACCGATATTCCGCAACTCGATATAGTCGCCGTCATCGCCTTCCGGGGCATGGTACATCAGCTCGGTCACGCGCAGCCCATCCAACAATGCGAGTTCTCGAAGATGGGGATGCTCTACGCCCACGAACTCCACCACGGTCGCCTCCAGGGTCGCGGCGATCAACAAATCGCTGCTAGTCACCGAACTGTTGAGTGCATGGATGGCCAGGAGATTATGGCCCTCGTGCAAGAGCCCGACCTGTGACGTCAGGTCCAGTACCGCATCGAAGGAACCAGAGTACGATTCGTGACTGTCTTGCGCGTTCGAATCCCACTGGGGCGTGTCCGGAGCATTGTGGCGCGCCACTTCGACGCTATTGAGGTACACGACATACCCATCATCGAAACGCAGGCTCAAGATCAGTTCGCTCATGTCCGCGTCTGAGATTCCTTCGAGGTCGAAGGGGATGCGTACATAGCACGAGGTATTGATGCCATACATCTGATCCGCGAGGTCCAGGCTGATCATGTCTTCATAGCCAAGACTCACCTCGTACCCGATGCCTCCCGGGGCTCCGGAGACAGCGAGCCAGGTCGAATCGTCGAACAGCGCATCCGACTTCCAGGCGCCGCCGACGTGTTCCTCGGACAAGGGGACGATGACGCGCTTGGCCGCACTTTCGGGGACCAACGCGATGCGCGTCACGACAGGTTGCCGTACGAAGGGATTGGCGATCCCCGGCGTGGGCAACGCAAACCACTCGAGCAGATCCGCCCCGTCCGGGGCACGCCCCTGTGACACATCCGGCGTTTGGGGCCCGTAGATGGTTTGGTCCACCACGCGCCGGCCGTGATCGAGCAGACCCACCACTTCCCCATCCACCGCAAGCTTGAGATTCGCCTGGCCTGGTCCGTCCGTGCCGTTAGCGTTAAACACCAGGAACCCCTCGGCCCCGATGAAACTCAAGGGTCGTATCTCATGCCTATCCGGCTGGCTCGTCGGGTTGTCGGTCAGATAGAACGCCCCGATGTCAACAGGCCAGCGGCCCGGGTTGTACAACTCGATGAAATCGCCCGTGAAGAGCACCGCCGCACCGGTCAACCATTCATTGATCTTGACCGCGGTGGGATTGCCCAGGGGCTGGATCGCGTTAACCTCGCCCAACGTCGGAATCGTCAGATGCCAATCGCCCTCCGGACCGGTCCGCCCGATTGACAGGTCGGTCACTTGCTGCCCAAACACGACCGAATCGAGTACCGTCCCATCCCGGTCATACAGAAAGACTTCGTCTCCGTCCGCGTCCAGGCCAAAGCCCAGCTCCAGGCCCAAACCGGCGGCGCCGTCGCCGCCCCAGAGGATCAGATAATCGCCCGGATTCATGGTGACGCCGGACGGAAACACGAATCTGTCCGGCTCCGAGGGATCGTCGCTGAGACTCATGCCGGCCAGATTGAGCGAGGCCGAACCGTCGTAGTACAATTCCACCGCGTCCGGAAAGGCGCCTCCGCGTTCGTGGGCCGTTGCATTGGCGGCCAGGATTTCGTTGAGTTGCAGCTTGCGGCAGGTCGTGTCCACCGTCCATGTCCGCGACGCGTTGGGCGACGTCTGCCAGATGCCCGCCGAATTCCTGCCGAGCACGTACAGGGTATAGGTCTCCCCGTCGGACAGGCCGGTCAGTGTGATCGGTACATCGATCGGGTGCGGATCGCTCCAGGGGCCCTCGGGATCATTGAGACTGTACTGGTAGTGCGTCACTCCCGGACCCCACACCTGCAGCGTCGCGTCCTGGCGATGCGTTCGCGTCGCGGGCTCCCCGCCAATCGAGGCTCCCGTCGGCACATAGGCCCCCATGTCCAGGCCACATGCCCCCATGTGCCGAGCCGGGGAGATCGGCTGCAGATGAAGGTCATCCGTGCCGACGAACAGCGGATCGGCATCGATATTACCCTGGCCCCAACCATGCCACTCGGCCGGCATGAGACTGCGGTTGATGGCGATCTCCGTCGTCCCCCAATCGGGATCGTCGACGAGGAAATTCTCCAACAATACGGGGCAATCCCAGAACACGCACGAGTCTACGTACAGGCCGACACCGGGCGAACGGGTGCGGCCCGGGATCTCGAAGTAGAAAGCCGAGGCGTTGGCGTCCACCACGGTGTTGTTCTCGAAGATCATGGACGCTCGATCTTTGATCTGCGCCACGTGCCCGATGTGATGGAAGACGTTGCGAACGACGACGTACTCGCGCCCAGCCCCGGCCGAGATCACGTTCGATTCCCCCGCCGTGTTGTTGTACTCGTCTTCGATGTAGTTCATGAAAACATTGCCTTCAACATGGGCATCCGTTTCGAGATCGAGGGCGTCATCGCCGCCCCCGGTGAAGACGTTGTTGAGAATCTGAGGAATGGCGGCCGGACGCCTGGCCCCATCGAAATCGATGGCGTCGTTATGGCCGGGCGTGATCCCGAACACGTTGCCCTCAATGATGAACTCGCCGTTCTCGGGGACACCCGAGCCCCAGATGTGCTCGCTATAATTGTTCGTCGTCGGAGGCTGGCCCGGCTCGACGACGTTGGTGAACTGTGAGTTGCGTACGACCAGAGACGAATCGATGGTGCGAATGCGCCGCAGGTCCGTATGGTCGAAGGTGACGCGATCCATGTGGAGTCTGGAGTTCTCCAGGCCAACCATGCCCTCGTTGGTGCGTCCGTATTCGATGACGGCGTGGGCGATGCGATTGTCCTGCGTGGTGTCAACGAACTGGAGACCACCCCACGTGCCCTCCAGTGTCGGAGTCCGCGTGAAACGCAGCAGTTCATACTCCATCCCTTCGGCCACGAGTTGTCCGCGAATGGTCATCGTGACATTCGGATCGAAGAATACCGTCGTGCCCGGCCCAATCGTCAGCGTCACGCCAGGCGGAACGGTTAGATCCGCCGTGATTCGATACGGGCCTTCCTCAGCCGTCCAGGTCGTGTTCTCATTCAGTGCGGCAAGCAGGGCTCCATCTCCAGCGATCTGCGGATAATCGTTGGTCAAACCCGTGCGGTAATAGACATCGGCATAGGCCTCGCCCAGCTTGCGGCCCGTGCCTTCGGGCCCGGCAAAGGCCTCCGCGACCATCCGGTTGATCCCCGGGTATAGATCCAGCGCGGTCGTCCCCAACATCCACTGCCCTTCCCGGGGCAACCAAGTGACCGTCTGTCCATTGACCAGCACCGACTGGGTTTCGATGGCGTTAGCCGTACCGCTGATATCGCCTTCGTACACCCGGGGAATATTCTTAGACGGATAGCCGTCCCCCAACCGCAACTCGCTGGTGGCGGCGAACGTCTGGGGAATCACAGAAAGCACATACGCCCGGCGGGCCGCGGCGAAAGACTGGATAGTCTCGACCGTTTGCTGCGGAACCCAATCGCCCAGCAACTGTTCGACCAGCGGATTGAACCGCTCGGGCGCCAGCACCGTCTCGGCCAGGTCCTTCAGTTGAGCGTAGTAGCGCGGCACGAATTCCGGATGCGTCAGGAACCGCTCGATCACCGGCAGGTTGTCGATGCGACCGGCCAGCCAGATAGAGGTGCTGGGGTCGGCCCAGATCAGAACGCTATCGAGATCGTAAGGCAACAGCATGAAACGCTCGTCCTCGGCGCCGCGGTATATGCAATAATCGTCGCCGTAGCCGTTGCTCAGGTTTGTTTCGCGGTTGACCATCAGGGCCATCAAGGCGAACCAGCGCAGCCACTGATCGACGTTGACCACCGCCTCGATATCCTGAACGTACGTCTCGTCGGGCGATTCATCGAGCGCATACGTCAACCCAATCAGATCCGACCAGTCGTTGGCCGCGGTGTTCGTCTTCTTGCCGTACCAGTCGTCCTGTCTATAGATCGCGGGGTCCTCGCCCTGGTAGCGCAGATTGCAGTGTCGGGCGCGGCTGGTACAGCGGTAGAGATTTCCACCGCTGTCGTCCGGGAGATGATGATCGGCCCAGTCGCCGTCGTAGACCTCGAGATGCACGTACGATCCGTACATGTGTTCAGGATCGAGCGGCGCCAGATTCTGACCGTTGACGCGCACCTGAACACGCTTGGCATCCAGTGCCGGCAAACCGGCCATCTGGAACACGGCGTGGCCCAGCAGTTGGATGAAGGTGTACTTGCTGTTGACGTTGATCGACTCGACCCCTTTCCACCGGCGATCGTGCGGGAAGTTCACGCGGTAGTTGTTAGGGGGCGGCACGCGTGAGCCGTTGCCGCGATTGCGAATCCCGACGTTGTAGCGCAGGAGGATATCCTGGCCGTCGACACTGATGAACGTGCCGTTCATCTGGGCATGGGACTCGGCGTCATACCGCCTTTCGCCCAGATAGGCCAGCCGGCCGCGTTCGGCTTCCGTCATCACCAGGTAGTAGAGCGGCTGACTGCCGATTTGCCAGTACGTGTAGGGATTGAACTCGGCGTCCACCCGGTACAAGGCATTGGCCGCCTGCTGGAGTTCTCCGTCGATGACACTCGGCGCCGGCCAGGTGCGAACGCGCCCCACTCCGTCGCCGGCTTGCACGTAGAACTCGATGACCGTGCCGTCCGGATGGGGCGGCACCTCGGCGCCGTAGATGCCGTCGCGAGCCAGGCCGTCGCCATGCGCGCCATCGTCGTACATCGAAACACTCAGGTAGCTGTTCGGGTCGAATATCGGGTAGGTAGCGCGATCGGTGAAGGTAGAGGTGTCGACGCGATAGCGCAGGTGGACCGCCAGGGCATCATGCGCCGCCCCAGCTACCCGCGCCGTGACCGTGACCGGATCGGCAGGCCCCGGCACGACGGGCACGTGCGCCACGTCGGCAATCAATGGCGTCGTATCGGTCGTCGCTACGGAATTGGCGGCACCGGGCGTTCCCCCGTTCGGATCGCTGGCGGCCCAGTTCTGACCGAATTCATTGGGCAGCGCCAGACTGACCAGTTCCAGCGACTTGCCGCCGCCGTCGTGGTCGTCGCGCCAGGTCCACCCGCGATGACCGTAATCCGAGGGGCCAAGCTCGCGGACGGTCCAGTCGCCATTATCGGCGTAGGTCACGCGATCGACGACCACATCGGCATCGTCACGCAGTTCCACCGTCTCGCCCGAATTGCTGAGACGACCATCCCACCGCCCGACCACGTTCTCCGCCTCGGGGTAGCGTGCGGCAAAAACATCCACATCGGCCGCGACCACCAGGTAATCACCGGATTCGAGCACCACGTCGGGAAAGCTGAATCGGACGCCTTCCGTGATCGTCCACCCCCTCAAAGAGACAGCGCCGGAACCGCGATTGAACAGTTCGAGGTATTCCTCGTCGCGGTTCTCCGCCTGCAACGCGTCGGAGTAAGGGTGGTACATGATCTCGCTGATGATCACGTCGGCGTGGTCCCGCTCGTTGGGCTGCCCTGGTGTCGGACCGCTGAAACTCTGCCAGGCCCCGATCCCATCCGGGAACCGCCCGTACGATCTGTCCACCGCTTGCGGGCCGAACGTTACGCTGTCGACCAGCATGCCGGCCGCGTCGTAAAGACCGACCTCCTCGCCCTCGTCGCTGAGCTTGAAGCCAGCGTGCAAAGGCCCTTCGTCTTCCTCCCCATCGGCCCAGATCAGAAGAAAGCCGTTCGGCGCGATAGTCGTCTGGTCCGGGATATCGGTGGGAATCTGCCACTTCGTCGGATTGGACAGATTGTCCGTGAGATGCATCCCGCCCACGTCGACAGGTTCATGGCCCAGGTTGTAGATTTCGACCCAGTCGTCGTAATCACCCGCCAAGTCCTGAAGGCCCGTGGCGTTGTGAGCGAGAAGCTCGTTGATGACGAGAGAGGGATTGCCCGCGGCCGGTACAGCGCCGGCCAGCAAAGCAATCATCAGAATGATCCACAACCGTTTCATCGCGATTGAGTTCTCCCGTCGGACATTCCGCCTATGGCATCCCGGGCGTGGGCTCGGCGGCCCGCCAACGCTCCGACTCGCGCGAAATCTCAGGCGTTGTGGCCTCGTCATCAAGGACGAGGGCCAAGCCGCCACCATCGGTGGCCGGATACCATCGATCATCATACCGAAAACGCGCCACCGCCGCATCGAATGGCTCGGCCAACTTCAATACGAGGTCTTCCCCGCCATCGTTCAATCGGCCGGAATAGGCCCCGGCCAGGGCAACGTCCGCGCCGTATTTCGCCGAAAAAGCCGCCACATCGGCCACCACCACCATCCGCTGACCGGGTGCCAGCTCCAAAGCTGGAAACGTGAACTCGATGCCCTCAGTGAATCGCAATCCCGTCAAATCCAAAGTGACGTCGCCAATATTCGTCAACTCGATGTAGTCGAGACCATCGCCCTCCGGCGCATGGTACATCAGTTCCGTGATCCGCAGCCCATCCAGAATCTGCAATTCGTTCAGATAGGGATGGGCCGTATCCGTCAGGTCCATGAGGGTCGCATCCAGTTGCGCGGCGATGAGGAAATCGCTGCTCGTCGTCGAGACATTCAGACCGTGAATCGCCAGGACGTTCATCCCTTCCCGCAGCACGGGAATGTCATCGGAAACGTCGAGCACGGCATCGAAATCCTGCCCGTTCGCTTCGTTGTTTCCATCGGCCTTCGAATCCCACTGGGGCGCTGCAACGATATTGGCCCGGGCGATTTCCGTGCCGTTGAGATAGGCGACAAAGCCATCGTCGTAGCGGACGCTCAGCGTCAGGGCACCCAGACGGCCCAGCTCATCTCGACTGACGCTGAAAGGAATGCGAATGTAGCAGGTTCCGTTCAGGCCATACATCTGGTTCTCGACGTCCAGGCCGATCAGATCCGCGTAGCCCGAGGTCCGTTCGTACCCCACGCCGCCCGGAGCCCCGGAGAGACGGAGCCAGGCCGTATCGTCGAAACCCGGATCGGCGTTCCAACTCGCCGCCACGTGATCCGCCGACGTCGGGACGATAACGCGTTTGTCCGCGTCCTCGGGCACGAGCACGATCTCCGTGGTCACCGGCTCGACCAGCGCGGGATTGGCAACGCCGGGCGTGGGCAGATAGAACCAATCCCACTGCTCCGATCCATCCGGTGCCCGTCCTTGCGAAACGTCGGGCACCTGCGGTCCGTAGAACACTTTGTCCACTTCTCTGGGCCCGGGCCCGAACAAACCGATCCACTCGCCATTGCTCGAGAGCCTGAAGCTCACGTGTCCCGGCTTATCCTCCTCGTCCGCCCAGAACACACCGAGACCTTCAGCGGCAATGAACGTCAGTGGCCGTACGGTATACTCATTCCGCTGCGTGATGGGATTGTCCGTCAGGGCGAATCCACCGATGTCCACCGGAGCTCCTTGCGGATTGCAGAGCTCGATGAAGTCACGCGTGAAAAGCTGTTCTCCGCATGCCAGCCACTCGTTGATCCGGACGCGATCGGGGTCCCCCATCGGCACCGCGATGTTGGCGGCTCCCGGAGTCGGAACGGTCAACGCCCAGCGCCCTTCATAGCCAACCCGGCCGATGGACAGATCCGTCAACTGGTACCCAAACGTCACCGCATCCAGCAGGCTGCCATCCGCGTCATAGAGACATACCTGCTCGCCATCGCGATCGAGACCGAAGCCCGTATGCATTCCCGAGGTCCCCGTGTCGTCATCCGCATAGAGAACCAGATAGTCTCCGGGCCGCATCGTCGTTCCCACTGGAAAGACGAATCTACCCGGCCGATCCGGATCGTCGCTGAGACGCATACCCGCCAGATTCAGCGGGCCCGGCCCCTCGTAGAACAACTCGATCAGGTCGGGAAAGGTGCCCTCGTGTTGGTAGGCCGACTCGTTAGCCGCCAGGACCTCGCTGATTGCCAGATGGCCATACGAAACATCCACCGTCCAGGTGCGCGAGGCGGTCGGCTCTTCTTGCCAGCGCCCGGCCGAGTTCTTTCCGAGTACATAGGCCGTGTAGCTGCCACCATCCTGAAGACCCGTCAACGCGATGGGTTCATCGATCGAGCGTTCCTCGCTCCAGGGACCATTCGGTTCGTTCAGACTGTATTGGTAATGGGTAATCCCGGGCCCACACACCGTCAGTGCCGCGTCGGTGCGGCAGGTCCGCTGTGGTGGCTCACCGACGATCCAGGCTCCACCTGGGACGAAGGCCCCCACTTCCAGATCGAACGGTCCCATCGTGCGTGCCGGAGACATCGCCTTGGGACGCAGGTCGCCCGTCCCTTCGAACAAAGGATCGGCGTCGATATTGCCCAGGCCCAGATCGTGCCAGATCGCGGGCAGTATGGAATCGTCAATCGCCAGTTCACCCGGCCCGTAATCAGCGTGCGGCTCCTCGAAAAAGTGGGCGAACAACGCCGCGTTGTTCCAGAAGATGTTCCGGGCCAGGTAGGCCCCGCGTCCGGGCGTTCGGGGTGGACTGCGATCGGGCTCACCGAAACTCAGCGCCGCCACCGTCGTGTCGACAAACGTGTTGTTCTCGGCGTGCAGAAACGCGTCTTCCTTGAGCAGCACGTCGTGGTCGTTACCGATGAACACGTTCCTCACCACGCAAATCTCGGCCGTATCGCCCCCGTTGCTGCCGGTGGCCAGCGCGTTCGACGTGCTGTCGCCTCCCTGATTGCGGTTGAAATGCATAAACACGTTGCCTTCGAGATGGGCGTCGGTCCCGTCCATATCCGCACCGTCATCCCCCCCACCCAGGAACACGCTGTCGTAGATCTGCAGGATCGGTCCGGGCCGCTGCCCGCCGGCAAAATCGATGATGTCGTTGTACCCCGTGGCGGAGCCGAAAACGCAGCGTTCGAAAATGAGCTGTTCGTCGCCCGACAAGCCCACGCCGTGAACGGGCTCGGCGTCGCTGACGGCCGGGAAGACCGAATTGCGGACGGTCACCGTGGGATGTTCGACATCGAGAATGCACCTGTCGGTGCCGGCCCAGGTCACGTCGTAGAACGAGACGCGGGAACTCCGGATAGCGACAGACTCGCCTTGACCGTCTGCGAATTCGATATCGACGTAGTAGAACCGGTTGTCCTCGAGCGTGTTCTCGAAGCGCAGGCCCTGCCAGGAGCCACTGCTATTCGGCACACGCGTCAAACGAATGCGCCTGGACGCCGTGCCTTTGACCACCAGGCGTCCGCCCGCCAAGACTTCGATGCCTGCACCTTCTTCGAAGAACAACGTCGCGCCCAGTTGGATCGTCAGTGTCACGCCATCGGGAATTGTCAGCATCGTCGGCACCAGCCACGGACCGTCAGCCGCCGTCAACCTCATGTCGTCCGTGAGCACCCCGGAAAGCGGAGCCATGTCACCGTCGTCATACCAAATGTCGATGGTCCCGCGCTCGATCTCATTGCCCGTGCCGGCCGGACCGTCAAAGGCCTGAACGGTAACACGATTGATACCGGGATCGAGCGCCACGGCGTCGATCGACCAGGTCCCGTCCCGTTGCGACCAGTCGGCCTCATCGACCAACGTCCCGTTGACGCGCACCGAGCGCGTATCGATGGCGTTCGCCACACCGGTCAGGGTGATGGTGTCGTTGACGGTGTACTGATACGAACCGACAACCTCCGGGCCAAAGATGGCAAACTCTTGCGGAATCTGTGGCCGGCTGTCGTCGGCCGGATATCCGCCGTCGAGGACGCTTTGGACGCGCTCGCGGACAAACCGCTTGATGCCCTGAGACCCGTTGATCTCGGAATCGGGGACCCAGGCGCCCAGCAGCCGATCGACCAACCGGTCGAAATCCTCCGGCGCCAGCATTGTCTGAGCCACGTCGCGACATTGCTGATAGTACATGCGGATCACGTCGGGATGATCCAGCAGGCGGTACAGTCCGTCCACATCCGCGTAGCCCCAGATGCTCCGCTCGGGACGGTAGGCATGATCGCCCTGCCCCAGCACGGTGTCCAGGTCGTGAGGCACCAGCCAGAAACGCAGATCGACCGCACCGCGGTACAGCGCATAGTCATCACCGGAGCCCGAGGTCAGTCCGCCTTCCCAGTTGCCGATCATCGCATCAAGCGCCAAAAACCGCGTCCATTTCTGAAGGTCGATAACCGCGCTGACACTGGCGAGGAACTCGTCATCCGAGACATCCCGGTCGTTCAGCGCTGCGATTAAAGCGAACAGATCGGACCAGTCGTCGGCCGCCTCGTTGGTCTTCTTGGGATAGTTGAGCCGGTAATCGTTCGGGTCAGGCGTCCGGCCCGACGCTTCCTTGAAGTCGAGGTCCGCGTAGGTCCTGGCATGGACGCCGTCTTCGTAGTATGTGCAGCGATACAGATTGCCATTGTCGTCGTCGGGGAAGTGGTTCTTCGCCCAGTCGCCATCGAGCACTTCGACGGCACTGTAGAAGCCATAGGTACGGCCATAGTCACTCTGGGCCGGTTCGTCGTCGTTGACTTTCAGCCGCACCACGGTGACATCCGCCGCCGGCAGACCCGCCATTTGGAACAGGACACTGCCCATCAACTCCAGATGAGGATACTTGCTGTTGAGGTTCAGAGCGCCCACGTCCCTCCAGGGACGATCGCCCGCGAACTTGACACGATACGACATGGGCGGATCGGCCCGCTTTCGGTTGCCCCGATTGCGCACGCCGGCCTGATAGCGGATCTCCGTTCCACTGCCATCGACGCTGATGAACGTCGCATTCATCTGGGCATCACTCATCGGCTCAGCGGTGAACAAATTTCCGGAATAATCCTCGTCGCCAATCTCCTCCAATTCCGCCCGATCGCGAGCCAGCATGACGAGGTAGTACAATGGCGAATTGCCCGGCTGCCATTGTGCTTCCGCCTCGAAGGCTTTGTCGACCACGTACAGTGCGTTGGTCACCTGGGCCAAGGCGCCGTCGACCAAACTCGGCGCGGGCCAGGTTCGAGCTTGGCCGGTTGAATCCGTGGCCTCAACGTAGAACTCGACGATGGTACCGCCAGGCCAAGACCTAAGCTCGGCGCCGTAGACGGTGTCGTTCTCGCTACCGTCGCCGTGCTGTCCGTCGTCGAACATGGGCAGCGACGCAAACTCCGCTTGCTCATCGATGCGGTAGTGCAGCGTCACAGTGGGGGCAGAAGGTTCGGGAGTGACAATGCGGGCTGTGATCGTCACGCGTTCGTTCGTTCTGGGCACGGCGGGCCAGTGGAGCACGTCCTGGATCAGCGGCGCGCTGCCCGAGGCCTGGACCGAATTCGTCCGGCCCGGGGTCCCGCCCTCCTCAATGCTGGCGGCCCAGTTCTGACCGTACTCATTCGAAACATTGGGATCGACCAGTTCGAGAGACTTGCCGCCGCCGTCGTGGTCGTCGCGCCAGATCCAGCCGCGATGGCCGTGATCGACGGGTCCCAGTTCACGCTGGGCCCAGTCGCCTTCATCGGAGTATTCCAGCCGATCGACGATCGCCCCGGACGCATTCCGCAATTCGATGGTCTCGCCCGAATTGCTCAGCCAATCCGTCCAGCCCCCCACCACCCCCCTGACATCTGCGTGCCTCGCCTGAAACGTGTCGAGGTCGGCCGCCACGATCACATGGGCGCCGGGTTCCAAGACGACTTCCGGGAAGGCAAAGTAGACCCCGTCAGTGAGCTGCCACCCACTGAGGTTGACGGCCTCGGCGCCACCGTTGAACAACTCGATCCATTCCCGCTCGGTCTGCTCGGCGCTGAACCGAGCGTGGTACGGATGGTACATGATCTCCGAGATGCAAACGCTACCGGCTTGAGCCCCGCTCGGATGTGGGTAGAGGACCAGAGCGAGCAGCAGCAGAAGCTGCACCATGCGCGTGATGGAGACTCGCATTGCCAGCGGTATCCTCCCGGGCCCAACGGCTGTGAGAGCCAGGCTCGCCTAGGTCATTCTGCAAAAAACACCCTCATTCGGGATGCAAGGTGATACAGTGCATAGGATAGCAAAAATGGGCAGTAAAGTCAATGGCGAGGGGGACACGCAGGTCCGAGAATGCGCAGCCTTTCGGCGTAGGCGCAGCCCTTACGCGGCCCGGCGGACACCGGGGCAACAGCCATGCGTGAGCAGGGAAATCGAGCGCTCTGACGGGACTACTTGATTAGGTAAGGCTCCTCGGGCAGTTCGCGAATCCAGATGTTGCGGAAGCGCATCGGATTGCCGTGATCCTGGAGCTGGATGGGCCCTTCTCCGTGGGGGCTGTACGCCGCTTTTCTCTTGTGGAACGTCGTCCCCTCGATTTCGAGGTTGTTATGAATGCAGACCCCGTTGTGGAAGATGGTGACGCGGGCCTTGCGAATGCAGTTGCCGTCGTCGTCGAAGAGCGGCCGCATGAAAGCAATATCGTAGCTCTGCCACTGCCCGGCCGGACGGCAAACATTGACCATCGGCGGGTGCTGCCCGTAGAGTGCCCCGGCCTGACCGTCGGCGTAGGTAGAGTTGCTCTGGTAGTTGTCGTCCGTGTACGAATCGAGCACCTGCACTTCGTACCGTCCCATAAGAAACACACCGCTATTGCTGCGGCTCTGGCCCTTCACTTGCGGCGGAATGCCTTCCGGCGTCTTCCACTCGATGTGCAACTGGCAACTGCCGAACGATTTTCGCGTCTGAATGCCACCGGCCTTCTTGGGCACGACCATGTGGTCGTTGTCGACGATTATCCAGTTGGCGTCGGCGCCGTTGCCCTTCTGCCAATGCGCCAGGTCCGTCCCGTCGAAGAGCACGAGGGCATCCGACGGCGGCTGCCCGAACTGGCTGGGCGGCGTGACCACGGCCGGCCGGGGCCGACTCATGTCATGCACGGCATACTTCGTGACCTCGCTCGCCGCATAGGCGGTTGCCCCGATAATCACCGCCGTCAACAGTAAGAAACGGGCGGACGTCGCTGCGTTCAGTCTGCTTTTCATGGTGTTCTCCTCAGTCTGTACCGTGCTTATGATCGAGCGACCCGGCCTCTATCAGTGGCAGTTCGCGGCCTCATGATACTCCGGCCCGGGCAGGAAATCCAAACGATTTCTTCCTCCCCGGACGCGGCACGCGGGCCGGCTACCCGCGCTGCGGCCCGCGACCGCAGACCACCTGCTCGATGACCATGGCGACGAGGAAATCGGGCAATCTTTGCAAGGCGGGCTGCTCGAGATAGCCCGCGATGATGCTGGCGTCGGGAAAGGCACCGACCTGGCGAATCAGTTCGTCGGCCAACTCCGCCAAGCGCTCGTCCGGGGCCTCCTCGGCGCCCGCGAGCGTCTGCGCGGCGGTCACCAATGTCTCGAACTCGCGCCGCCTGTCGTACCAGTCGAGCTGAAACTCCAGGGCCGCCGCCTGAGAATGCGCCGCGCGATCGAACGTGTATTGGATACCGATAGGATTGTAGGTCTCCAGACGTTCATCAACGAAAGCAAGGCAGGCCTCGCGATAGGCCTCGACCTGGTCGGCGCGCAGCGGCCCAAGCTGCTGCCTGGCGATTTCGGCCAGCAACAACGCGTCGATACCAGCGACCAGTTCTTCCCGCTGCGCTGCCATCCGCTCGTGCAGCCGCTCGTAGTAGGTTCTCATGATCAGACGAACGGGATTCATGCTATCGTTACCTCATGCGCCTCATCGAGGCGAACACGTCGCAGCAGTGCCGTCGACCTGTAAGCCATAGGTCTGCGGGGAAGAGGGAAGGGACAAGCCCCAAAAAAACGGGCGGTAGCAGAAAACTGCTACCGCTCTCAGGATGGTGAAAGATTATTTGGGAACGTTTGTACCCGGCTCGCCTCAACTCTCCGTAGGCATACGCTTCGGTCCGTCGCAAGCTCGCCGCACAATCCTTTTTAGGTCAACGTCACATCTCGATCTCCATAGGCCCTTATCGGACGGCACCGGCGCAGAACTTGAGGGAAAATCCGAACAAAAGGCCGCGGCGGCGAAAAATATTCCACGCGGTCGATAGGCTTGGCCGCCGAGTTCATGTTTCGTAAGCTTTACATGGGTTATCGCGTGGCCATACGACGCCGTCGGATGTTAGCAACTCGCGCCATGCCCGTGACATCGAAGTATTGCACCCGCCCGCCTCAGTCGAGAAACGTTACGCTCTTGGAACAGGACACGCCGATCCGGTCATCGGTTCGCCGAGTTCGGGTCCGCGCACAATCGAGGGGCTGGATGGCTTTACATCTCTGCAAGACCAAGCGTCCTTCGGACGCCACTGAAGAACCCGATGTGGAAGGCGAGCTGGGTTACTTTGGCCTGGCCAGTTGGTGGTCCACCGTGCTCACCGCGGCTCAGCGCGCGCATATCGAAGAGAGATTCCAGCCATCCGGCCTGCCGCCCGGTTCCCGGCCGCTCACGACGGGGCGCAAGCGCCTGAGCCTCCGCAGCGCCGCGATGCTCTTGACGGCGGTGGCCGGCTCGCTGCGAAGCGACCCCGACGACCGCACGCTGGCCCTGGAGATTCTCCGCAAGGCCGAACAGCGCGCGAAGACCGAGGAGGACAGACTCGGACTCCATTTCACTTACCAGGAAACGATTCACCTCTACTGCAAGTGGCGCGATCGCTTCTTCGACGCTTTGGATCTCATCTTCGGTGCCTGCCACAAGCAGATTGCCATGGCGCCCGAGGTGGCCCAGATATTGCATGAGCAGAATCCAAAGAGCCCATTGCCGATCCACGCGGGCTTTCAAATGATGGTCGTCCTGCTGGAGAAAGAAGAATCCTACGCCCAGGCCATCGAACTCTGCAAGCAGGCGCGTTTCCAGGGATGGAAGGGCAATTGGACCTGGCGGATCGGCAGCCTGGCCAAGAAGCTGGGCCAGAAGGGTAATCCCGTGCAGGCCATGTCGCCCTCCGGCTTGGGCCCCTTATAGGCCGACCTCGCTCAAGCCGCAGAGGGCGTATCCTCCCTGACACGGCCGATCAGTCGGTTTCGGGGGTGAGGCGTTGGGGGAGAGTGAAGGTGAAGGTGGTGCCGGCGGTGGGGTTGCGGGTCGCTTCGATGGTGCCGCCGTGACGCTCGACCACTTCCTTGGCGAAGGCCAGACCCAGGCCGGTACCGTCGCGTTCGACGGCGCGGGCATTCGGGGCGCGGTAGAATTCTTCGAAGATGTGATCCATCGCCTCGTCCGGGATGCCGATCCCGGTATCGC
>Ga0272443_10000147_pt1 | contig 134583 bp, 99 predicted proteins | sample SSMAcet12_FD_193581 | JGI IMG/M metagenome (GOLD analysis project Ga0272443, IMG submission 193581) | Marine sediment archaeal communities from Little Sippewissett salt marsh, Falmouth, MA, United States - SSM-Acet-12 | ecosystem: Environmental > Aquatic > Marine > Wetlands > Sediment ... | reverse complement strand
GTATCTAAAAAACATTTCTTGACATACCTGAAAGAAATGGAATTTAGATATAATTATAGAAAAGAAAATTTGTTCCATTTTTTGATTAATATTCACTTTGGTCCGTTTTTAAGCTAATCACCTAAAAAAAAATGTATGCGTATGCACATAAAAGAAATACTCAAAAAATTGGAATCGTCTTCTGACCAGCATGCAATAGAAGGTATGAAAAGATTTGGCATCACACCAGAACATACCTATGGTGTAAAAATTCCTGTGCTCCGAGCAATCGCAAAAGCGGCAGGTAAAGATCACAAACTGGCACAAGAACTCTGGGAGATCAATACAAGAGAAACTCGAATTCTCAGTGCTATGATCGAGGATAAAGAATATGTTACAGAAAATGTCATGGATACCTATATCGCTGCCTTTGATTACTGGGAGATCTGTGATCAGTTCTGCATGAACCTCTTTGAGAAGCTACCCTTTGCGTACGAAAAAGCAATTGAACTCGCCAAGCGCACAGAAGAATTTGCACGAAGAACCGGCTTTGTGCTGATGGCTCGTCTGGCTGTAAGTGATAAGAAAACTCCAAATGAGAAGTTCGAACCCTTTTTCCAGCTCATCTATGATCATTCGACCGATGAACGAAATATGGTGAAGAAAGCAGTGAACTGGGCGCTTCGTCAAATAGGAAAACGAAACACTACACTACATAAAAAAGCACTTGAACTAGCTAAGGGAATTGAAGCAATTGATAACAAAACTGCACGATGGATCGCATCAGATGCTTTGCATGAACTGAGTAATGAAAAGATAATTAAACGGATAAAAAATGGTTAAGATTCGAGAAGCATCGAAAAGCGAACTTAGTAATATCCTTCAACTCTGGAATGATGCAGAGTTAATCCACAAGCCCTTGGGTAGAGATCGACTTGAAAATCTGCAGAACCAAATGAATGCATCAAATTTTTGTATACTGCTTGCCGAACAGAATAGCTTGCTAATTGGTTCGGTCATGGTTACCCATGACGGACGAAAGGGTTGGATCAATCGGCTTGTGGTGCTGAAAAAATTCCGAAATCAAGGTATCGCTATGGCATTGATCAAAGAAGCAGAGAGATGGTTGTCCGATCAGGATATCGAAATATATGCTGCACTTATCGATGACCCCAATGATCCTTCAATGAACTTGTTCTCAAAAGCAGGATATACCAAGCACACTGATATTATTTATTTCACAAAAAAGAAATATCGAGACGTCTAAATTTTCTTTTTACACACCACAATATGACGTTGTGAATCACTCAGAAAGGCAGACTCATCCCAATCGCCAAATCGATCTACAATTTCTAAGCCATTGTAATAAAGCATAGTTTGCAACTCTTCTGGATAATAGATGCGCATATTGAGTTCAACTGAGTATTCCTCCAGATTTCCAATGTGGTAATACCAGATTACATGATTGATCTGGGTTGAACGATCATATACATTACTTTCTGTAATACTTACATTCCCCTTGCCATAAGGGTCAGGGTAATCGGCAACAGAAAATCTTTTATCAGAATCACTTGTGAGAATTCTGAGATCGGGATTGAAGATGTCGATGATGAAATGACCTTTCTGCGAAAGATGCTTTTTCACGCAGTTGCAGAGTGCTTCAAAGGATTCCCTGTCGTGAATATGAGCAAAAGAGTTGAAAGGAATGAATATAAGATTGAACTTTTTCGCAATGTCAAAGTTTCGGCAATCTGCATATATCCATGAAATATGCAAACCCTCTTTCTCGGCTTTTTCTTTCGCAGTCTTTAGCATACCCACAGAGATATCCAATCCGGTAATGTCATATCCTTCTCGTGCAAGTGGAATTGTTAATCTGCCTGTACCACATGCCAATTCAAGAATTGGATCCCCGAATCTTTGTGCTTGTGCTGAATAAAAAGAAAGGTCTCCATACACATCAGTATGCTGGGCATCATAATGACGTCCGTCACAGTAGAGTTTATCAGAATCGATAGGTTTCATCAGTACATCTCAAGATAACGTGCAAGTTCCCATTCAGTAACCTGCACACGAAATGCATCCCATTCCTTTTTCTTGGCTTCAACATACCTTTCGAACGTATGTTTTCCCAATGTATCCTTAACAAGATCATCACGCTTGAGTTCATACAATGCCTGCAGCAGCGAACCGGGAAGTGTGTCGATTTTCATTTCTTCAAGCTTGGCATCGCTAAAGTTGTAAACATCTTCTTCTACTGGTTTGGGAGGTTGCAATTGTTCTTTGATACCTTCCAGTCCAGCTTTTAGCATAACAGCAAATGCGAGATATATATTGCAGCTCGGGTCTGGATTTCGAAGCTCTAATCTTGTTGATTGTGGTCTTCCCTCAAGATATCGTGGGATTCGTATTAATGATGATCTATTAGTACGCGCCCAGCTTACATACACTGGAGCTTCATAGCCCGGTACAAGACGTTTATAGGAATTAACAATTGGGTTAAGAATTGCGGTCATGCCTTTGATGTGCTTGAGCTGACCAGCAATATAGTGATATGCAATCTCAGAAAGATGATAGGGATTATTGTCATCATAGAACGCATTCTTACCAACTTTATCGAAGAGACTCTGGTGCACATGCATGCCATTGCCATTAATGCCAGCAAGAGGTTTGGGCATGAAAGTCGCAAGCAGATCATATTTTTGTGCAATTGCCTTGAGCGTAAAACGGATCGTGGTTGCACTATCTGCGGTTTTCAGCGCGTGATCATACCTGAAATCAATCTCATGCTGCCCTATGCCTACTTCATGATGAGTGGCTTCGACATTGATACCCATGACCTGAAGTACAGAGGTCATTTCTCTGCGAATTTCATAAGCCTGATCCATAGTCAGATCAAAATATCCTGCTTTATCATGCGGAAGGGTATGCAAACCATTATCCCTTTTCAATAAGAAGAACTCTAACTCAGGTCCGGTCATATAATGGAAACCCAACTGTTCAGCTTCATGAATGACCTTCTTGAGAATATACCGCGGATCTCCCTCGAAAGGCTTTCCGTCTGGGCCATACACATCACAGATAAGCCGTGCAGTATTTCCATCGTCAGAACGAAGCCAGGGAATTATAGAATAGCTATCCGGATCGGGCATAAGATACATATCGCTTTCTGCGATTCGGGCAAAACCCTCAATAGATGAACCATCAAACCAGGTTCCATGATCCAGAGATGCTTCGAGATGATTGACTGGAATTGTAATACTTTTTACTACACCGTAGATATCTGAAAACTGAAGAAGGATAAATTTGACCTTTTCCTTCTCCACTCTCTTGAGAACATCATGTTTATCCATGTTCCCCCTTTGTGTTATTGTGCTGTTATCTTTTCTAAAACTTTCTTGATCTTCTTTAATGCTCTTCCCCGATGGCTGATCTCGTTCTTTTCTTCAATGGTAAGTTCTGCAAAACTCTTTCCAGACTCTTGCAAATAAAATATTGGATCATACCCAAATCCCATATCACCTTTTTCTTCAAACCCAATATAACCTGGGCAACTGCCTTCCACTATATATTTCACTTGTTCGTTCATCACCAGGACAATAACGGTTTTGAATTCTGCATCGCGTTGCTCGACAGGAATATTCTTCATATTCTTCATAAGCAAATGCCTGTTATCTGCATAGGTGACGTTCTCTCCTGCATAACGTGAGCTGAAAACACCGGGTTCTCCATTTAGTGCATGAACAAAAAGACCGGTATCATCAGCCATTGCAGGTAAACCAGTCTCTTGATAGATCTCCTGAGCTTTTTTTTCTGCATTTCCCTCAAGGGTATCTCTGTCCTCGATCACCTCTGGTAGACCACCAACATCTTCAAATGTCAGGATTGTGATCGGTAATTCCTGCAAAAGCGCTTTGATCTCCTTAATTTTATCCTTGTTATGCGTTGCAAGAACAAGTTTCATGATAGTCCTAATTTTCTTCTTAAAATTGCAATGAGTTTTATGTGTGATGAAAAAGGAATGTCAGGAAGATTGTCCAATGAATAATATCTCCCATCCAAAGCATCATCCCCTGGTTTTAGTTCGCCACCAGCTATCTTCATAAGAAATCCAAAGGTGATCACGCGTTTATATAGTGGAGAAGATTGAAAAAAGAATCCAAGGAACTCATCCACTTCTCCGATCAAACCAGTTTCCTCAAGTAGTTCGTGCACAGCACATTCTTCGGCAGTTTCATCGATTTCGACATATCCGCTGGGAAGCGCCCATGCACCGGGATTTGGTTCATTCTTTCGTTTGATCAGGAGAAGTTCATTACGTTCGTTGAGTACAACACAGGCAGAGACAGGAATAGGATTGGCATAATACGACCATCCACAGGAAGGGCAGAAGATCCTCTGTACATTGTTTTGATCTGTCTTTCTAGAAAGTTTACTTCCGCATGAAAGACAGAAACGAGGGTTGTTATTGTATTGCACTCCGTCAGAGATTATACTCTTTCTATATACTGGCTGGTTCGGGTATCGATCTTAAGGACATCACCTTTATTGATGAACAAGGGTACCTGTACCTCCAGCCCTGATTCAAGCTTAGCACTTTTTGTTACGTTGGTTGCAGTATTGCCTTTTACGCCCGGCTCACATTCGACCACTTCGAGATTCACTGTGGTGGGAAGTTCTATATCAATGATCTCATCATCGGTCTGAATAAGCGCGATCTCAGTATTTTCCTTTATAAGATACTTTTTATCACCGATCAGATCCTCATTGAGTTCTACCTGTTCATAGGTATCTGGATTCATTACTACATAGTGTAAGCCGTCATTATAGAGATATTCCATTTTTTTCTTTTCTACGCGAACCTCTTCCACTTTTTCACCTGAGCGGAAGGTATTATCAACGACCTGCCCTGTTCGTACATTTTTCAATTTTGTACGAACAAATGCACCACCCTTTCCGGGTTTCACGTGTAAAAACTCCACAATCTCATAGAGATTATCTTTATACATTATTACCATTCCATTACGAAAATCAGCTGTTGATGCCATACTCACTCCAATCTATTTTGATTCGTTTCTATAGGTTAAGGCACTGGCAAGTGTCTTCCTGCTGGTATATTCGATATCCCCACCAATGGGCAAACCGGTTGCCAGACGAGTAATCTTTCTTTCATCTTTCTGCAGGTGGGAAGTCAGAAAAGCCATGGTCGTTTCCCCAGCACTGCTGGGATTGAGTGCAAGAATGATCTCCTTGATATTCTCATCTTCGATCATTTTTTGCAGCTTAGGAAAATTAATATGATTCGGACCGATACCGTCCAGAGGAGAGATCAGGTTGCCAAGTACAAAATATCTGCCTTCATATACACCTGTTTCATCAATAAGATAGACATCCTGAGTTTTTTCTACTACACAGAGTGTTGAGCTATCTCTCTCCTCATCAGCACAAAAATGGCAAGGACTCTTTTCCGAAAGCATATTACATATCTGACACTTTTGTATCGAAATGATCGACTCACGAATGAGTTCCGCCAGCTCGAGTCCTACATCCTTGTCCTGACTAATAAGGTAAAAGGCAAGACGCTCGGCTGTTTTTTCGCCAATGCCGGGTAACTGCTTGAACCCATTCTTTAGACCTTCTAACTTACCTTCAAACATCAGGTATTAAGACCAGGTATTTTGAGTCCACCGGTGAGCCCGGACATCTCAGATTCAACCATCTCTTTGACTTTTTGGCGAGCTTCTTCTACTGCTGCAATGATTAGATCTTCCAGCATTTCGACATCATCAGGATCAACTACTTCTTTATCGATCTTAAGAGATATCATTTCTTGATTACCATTCATGACCACCGTGACCATACCGCCACCCGCAGAAGCTTCGACAGTTTTACTGGCGAGTGCTTCCTGGCTCTCCATCATTTTTTTTTGCATCTTCTGGGCTTGCTTAAGCAAATCCTGAAGGCCTTTTCCACCTTGAAACATGTTTCCTCCTGAATATATCAATTGTCACCTACGCTGTAATGCTGCGAAATTGTGTCAAATTTCACATGGGGTGAATTGTATGCTTTGCGATTTTCTTACTATATTTTTAGCTCTTTTCGAACCTCTTCTTCGATTCTCGCACTATCTTCTGCAGATACTTGTAGCTTCTTTGTAATAGTTTTGATTGTACTGAATTCCTCTTCAGAGAACTTCTGATCTGCATATGCCACATAGTAACATAAACGCACAAGGAACATTCTCTTGTAAGGGTTTTTGGCATAGATCATATCGATAATACGTATGATCTCATCAAGATTGCATGCTCCATCTTTGATTTCCTGCTGAAATTTTACAAATAGTGTATTGATAATTTTCATTTCATCCGGGCCAATACTTTCTGCCAGAGTCTCATATTCGAAATGACGTTGATTGAGCTGGAACTTCAGCTCCTTGATGATCATATCTTTTTCCTCCTGATCCACAGTACCATCAGATTGAGCTACATAAATAAGAAGTGCCATTGCACTGCTCACGAATGAGAAATCCTCATATTCCTGCTTTTCTCTTTCGGTCTTGGGAATAAATGCCTTGTTTTCGAAGAAATCCTTGAGAAAAAAATCTTCGGACATTTCATCTGTTGTATGAAATATCGAACCTTCTAATGTTTTCCAGCGAGCCATATAACTCCTTTCTGTTTGATTATATCATGTAGTAGTTACTTTAGATTATTTCAAATTGCTTTAAACTTGTGGCAGAAACCTGCACAATTGTCTTAATAAGAAAGACCACAGGAACTGCAAATAACAGCCCAATAATACCAAAGGCATAGCCACCTGCAATAACTGTCAGCAGTACCCAGAGTGGGTGCATCCCAAGACCCTTTCCCACAAGTGATGGAAATAGCACATTACTATCAAGTTGCTGAATGATCAAAGACATAAGTATTGCGTAAAACAGCATCACATTGGGAACTGGACTGAACAAAATCACAAGAATAACTGGGACAAATCCAATAAAGGGACCAAAGAATTTGATCGGATTGGTTAATCCTATAATAATACTCAAGGTGAGGGCATAGGGTATTCCCAGTATCAACAAGCCAATATAGGATAATATCGTCACGATGATCGTCTCGAGCAAAATTGATCTAAGATAACGCCCAAAACTCTCTTCGATCTTTTCGAAAAGATAGATGGAAAATTCAAAATATCTATTCGGAATCCAGCTGAAAAAAGTCTTGAAAAGACGCCGTTCATCCTTCAGCATAAAGAATGTAATAAAGGGAATCACAATGATAAAAGCAAGGATGTTGATGATCTGACTTACAGAGTTGATAATAAGCTGAGGGATCTGATTGAGTGTTGCCACGAATTTCTGTCCCAGCGTCTGCATATATTCATCCACGTTGATGAACGTAAAACGCGTTTGGAGTTTATCAAGAAAGCTAGAAACTCCATCAAGTCCAAGGGATTTTAGACTAAATGCATCAGGATTTTTGACGATTTCTTTAAAAAATTTTGATGCTTCTTCTGCTTGAGTTTTTACTTGCGGAATGATCACATTAATAAGAAGAGTAAAAAGCCCAATGATGATTATATATACGATCAGTATAGAGAGGGTGCGAGGAATATGAAACCTCTGTGCATAATTAATTATAGGCGCGATAAGATATGCGATAATACTGGAAATTATTATATATGAGAGAATTGATTCATAAAAAAGAATACCAAGAATTGCAATACCCAGTGCAAGTACTACTACGATCCATCGAACGACTTTTGTTCTATCCATAAATATTTATTACTTCACGCGAGGATTATTGGAAATTTCTTTCAACTCTTTAAGCTGATTTCCACATTCTTCGATCTTTTTTTGTGCATCAATTAGTTCATTTCTTTTACATGCAAGCACTTTGTTAGTGTTCACGAGATGTTTGCATAAGACTGCTGCTAATTTTCTTAAGATCTTACTGCCTGCTCGAGGAAATTCATCAATAAATCTATTCATGTCTCTTTTTGAAATGCCAAGTAATACCGAATCTTTCGAGGCAACGATAGTTGCAGTTCGTTCCTCTTCGAGGAATAATCCAATTTCTCCAAAAAATTCTTTTGGTTTAATCGTCTTCAAATTTTCATCATCTGTGGTCTCGAGGAAAGTCTGGAATTCACCTTCTTTCACAACATACATCACCACATTTGGATAGCCCTTTTTGAACACTATTTCATCCTCTTTATATTTACGTTCATAAAGATGCTCAGAAAGATTTTTACGTTCATTCCGTGTAAGATTCTCAAAAAGTTCTACTTCAGACAGAAACCGGATAAGGTTCCTTTCTTCATCAACTTTTTCTTGTTTCGGCATAAAGAAATCTTTTATCTTCATTCAAATGCCCCCTTTTCGAGACTTCTGGTGGATTTCATTGCTTTTATGAATTTTATGAGCCAGATGATACATAATGTCAATAAAGCTAGTGAAGCAATGATCACTCCCCAAATCCCAGACAAACTGAGGATGGTTACGATTACACCAGCAAGACAGATACCGATGAGTATGCAAAGCAACGCTGGAAAGAATTTGATACCAAAAATATATGCTGCAATAGAACCTGTCCATGCGCCGGTTACCGGTAAGGGTATCATCACAAAAAGTATTAATCCAAAAGCTTCATATTTTTTTATCAATGAACCTTTTTTCCTGGTTCTTGCAAAGAGCCATGCGAAGAATTTTCTGAACAGTGGTACTCTTGAAAGAAGATCAAGCCCAAATTTCAGGATGAGTAGAATGATGGGAATTGGTATAAAATTTCCTATCACTGCCAGAAGATATGCCTTATACCAGGGCATCTCATAATGATGAATCGCCCATGGAATTGCCCCACGTAACTCAAAAATAGGTAACATAGCTAGTGACATGACAACAAGTTCATCAGAAAGGCTTTTTTCTTTAAGAAATCTTGATAATTTTTCTTCACGGTCATGCTCAGCAGGAGATATATCACTCATAAGTATGACTGGTGTTACAATCATAAAAATGAGAATCAGAGTAAGAGAAGTTAGTTTTTCCATCCTTGCTCTCCAATTAACGGAACAAACTGGCAGCCACCATGATTTTCCTGTCTTATATTACCATCTTCTTTTACGACCAGTAAGAGATCCTGAAAAAACCTACTTCCCGTTGGCAGAACCATTCTTCCATTATCTTTAAGTTGGTCGATCAGCTTTTGAGGAGGTGAAGGAGCTGCTGCAGAAATTATTATTCCGTCAAATGTCATCTCTTTGTATTCATCAATTTCTGGCACCCATCCTACAGTTCCATCATTCACCTGAATGTCCACGTTTGTGTATCCCATCTCCATCAATGTTTTCTGTGCTCGATCTGCAAGAGCTGGAATTCGTTCCATTGAATATACATGTTGCGCTAATTCTGCGAGTAATGCTGTTTGATAGCCAGATCCTGTGCCGATCTCAAGGACGATATCAGTATCTGATACCTCAAGCAAGTTGATCATGATCGCTACGATATAGGGTTGTGATATTGTCTGTCCATGCCCAATGGCGAGAGGTCCGTCATCATAGGCAAGATGCGCAATTGCCCCAGGAACGAAGCGGTGTCGTTCCACTTTCATAAAAGCCTTTAACAGTCTTTCGTCTGTGATACCACGGGCTTTTAGCTGTCGCTCTATCATCTTGCTGCGTTGCTTTGTATAATTCAAGTTATTACTCGTGCCTTTATCCGATACTCGACCACTTTCTTGCGTTCTGCTTCGTAGTTCATAAGCTATGCTTTATTTATCCTTTCAATGTTTATATATTCTTTGTGTTCTATGTACAATATGAAGCAAAATTTTGATAAAACCAAATCTTGGCAATGTTTTTCGAAAAAATCAGAAAATTTATAATCCTAGCTTTCATGAATTATCTTAGAAGTAGAAAGTCTTATTGTGTGAATGTTACTATCGTACTTATCACAAGCTCTCTATTAAAATGTTCTTGAGACATGTCTGAATAAAATATTCTTAAGATAAATTATCGTTTCTAAGTTTCAGTATAAATCGACTTGTGGCAAGTCCTTTTTGCCTAAGAGCATGTCTTAAGTGCATCGAAAACGATAACCTTTTATACATCATCAAGCAATTCAATAAGCGTTTTATCCTTTATTATTTGCTTATATTTCTCTATCGTTTTGATATAATCATTACTATCGATTAAATACGTTTTGAAAATATCATCTTCAAAAAGTGCACCTTTACGAGTTCCTATCTACTCCCTGTAATTTGAATATTCCCAATCTCCTGGTTCTTGAACAAGCTTTGCTTTAACGGGATTAAGGTGAATGTACAGGCAAAGCGGAATTAAGTATGTTTTAAGTACTTCTAAAATCTATAACTACTTCTCCAAATGACTATTATCGATCCACTTTTTGATCTGAGGAAAGAAAGAGTACTTGGTCATATCTATCGTGATTGGTGTAATAGAGACAGCATTATTGCTTACTGCATGGAAATCAGTTTCTACACCTCCAGTCCATTTTGGAGTCTGTCCTCCGATCCAGTAATATGGACGACCACGAGGATCTTTTCTTTCTTTGATGAAATCACTATAGACACGATGTCCAAGTCTTGTTACTTTTATTCCGCTAATTTTTTGCAAAGGAACCTGTGGAAGATTGATGTTCAGGATACAATCTGTACTCATGATCGAAAAGAGGTCATTGTCCAGCATGTGTAATAAGATCTCCGCACCTTCAGAAAATTCACCCTTATCTCGAAATCCCATAGAAACTGCTATTGCGGGGATACCGAGATTCATTGCCTCAATTGCAGCTGCCACAGTGCCGGAATATAGAATGTCTTCCCCCATGTTTGGTCCATTATTGATACCAGAAATAACAAGGTCTATTTTTGATTCAATTATTTTATGAGTAGCCAGTATCACACAATCTGTCGGCGTGCCATCCACAGCGTACCTATCTTCTTTAATTTTAAAAATTCTCAGTGGATGGTGTATTGTAAGAGAATGTGATGAAGCACTTCTTTCTCTATCGGGGGCAACAATTGTGACATGATATTTCTTTTTAAGCAGCTTGGCTAACTCTACGAGTCCCTCAGCGAATACACCATCATCATTTGTAATGAGAATATTTTTCATAATATATTTGTGATTCTTGATCGTTTTTACTGTCAATATTTATTGGCATACGTCCGTAAATTTTATTAAAAGCTTTTACTTCTTACAGTGTTATTTCGATCCCGTCTGGAACATACAATATTGGTTAAGGCAGGTTATTGAATGCTATCTCTCCGTTTATGATCGTCATATATGGTTTTGCTTCCAGCCAGAATTCATTCAGTTCATGATTAAAATCATCTATAACAATAATATCAGCTTTTTTGCCGGGAGTAAGAGAACCAATTATATCCTCACTCCTTATTCCCTTTGCTGCATCTATTGTGTATGCTTTTATCGCGTCTTTAACTGATATTTTCTGTTCAGGTATCCAGCTTTCCTCATGTGGATCGCAATGGTATTTTCTTTCGAGTGCGGAATAAATACCTTTGAAAGGATCGTGTGTTTCAACCGGCACATCCGATCCGAAACCGAGTATTGCTCCTTTATTCAGCAAGGTTCTGAAGGGATATGAATTCTTACCATACCCACCCCACATGCGCTCTGTTGTTTTCACATCCAGGCTGATATGGATCGGTTGCATAGAGCAATAAATACCTTCAGCAGCTACCCTTTCTTGATCTTCAGGAGTACAACACTGCAAATGTTCAATTCGGTAGAGAAGATCCTTCTTTTTTATTTCAGGATGGTTTTTTACTTTGATAAGAGAATTAATAACTAAATGGTTTGCTTTATCTCCTATGGCATGGATTGTTGGAGAAATATTGTGTTTTGCTGCATTTAATACAATCTCGTATAATTCATCCTCAGTATGAAAAAGTGTGCCTAAATTCTCTGGTTCTCCATAGTAAGGATGGAACATATATGCGGTATGAGAACCTATAGAGCCGTCCATAAAAAGCTTCAATCCCCCATATTTGAACCACTCATCACCTGTGTAAGATTCCACACCTTTACCGATCATCTCCTCCAACAGATCTGATCGGAAGTGCCAGCAGGTTCTGAGATTAATTTGTTTATTCTTATGTAAATATTTGAATAACTCATACGCATCTTTTCCTTCCATACTGTTAATACCGGTAAGTCCCAGCCGGTGTGCTTCATCGATCGCTTGCCTCACAAGTATGACCTGTTCATTGAATGTTGGATTCGGCCGAATCTCATCGATACATTTCCATGCTTTTTCATAGAGAAATCCATTGAGTGAACCGTCTTGATCCCTTCCAAAACTCCCCTCAGGAGGATCAGGAGTATGCGATGTGATATTCATTCTCTCCAATGCCTTCGAATTGCATAAAAAAGAATGCAGATCTTTGCTAGAGAGCGAAACAGGAATATTCGGAATGATTTTATCCAAAAAATCTCTATTAAAAAATGATTGATCCTCCCACAGATTTTTATCCCAACCAATACCATGTATCCAATCATTTATTTCAGGATATACTTTTCTGAAATTTAATAGTGTAGATTTTATTTCATCTGGTTTTTCTAAACCAGTCAGATCGACAGATCTTTTCGAAAAAGCATAGTTCACAAAATGGGTATGACAATCAATGAATCCGGGAAGCACTATTTTGCCTTTGAGATCGATTTTCAATGTATCGTCGAAAAATGTTTCATTAAACCTATCCTTTCTGCCAACAAAACGAATTTTATCATCTTCAATAAAGATAGTATCTGCATCAGGGGTATTATTATCTTGAGTATGTACCTTTGCGTTGTATAATAATATTTTCATGGAGAGGAAGTTATTTGAAGGTATAAAATCGTCAATATTTAAGAAAAGTTATAAATATAATCTTGATATTTTCAGCGGAAATCTGTATGAACTTGTCCACCCCCTGGTTGATCAGCGTTTATCAGCGTTCTATTAAAAAATGGAGCGGGTTACGAGATTCGAACTCGCGACTCTTAGCTTGGGAAGCTAACACTCTACCACTGAGTTAAACCCGCTCTTGTATTCTATTATTAATAGGTAGATTCCAATAATAATCTTTAGTAAAAAAATTAAATAAGTAACAAAACTTGTCAATCATTCAACTCCCTCGACCGAAAACCGTATCACGATCTTTGTACCATTACCAGTTTGGATCTCATAAGTACCATGGATCTGCTGTGTTAATAATGAAACAATTGTAAGACCAAGAGTTGTTGGATTTTCAACATCAATCTCTTCGGGAATGCCAACACCATTGTCTTGAACCACAAATTCATAATGATTCTTTTTCTTATGAAGGAGTATTGTCAGCTTGCCCGCCTTGACTCCCTTGAAAGCGTGTTTTGATACATTCGTGATGAGTTCATTTAATATGAGCCCGAGAGGAATCGCGATATCTATGTTCAGTCTAATCTCATCCAATCTGTGTTCAAAACTGATCTTATTTGCTTCTCTGTTGCTGTATAGTAGTATAGATGTCAATTGCTCAATATAGGAAGACAGCTCTATTTCGGACAGGAGCTTCGACTCATATAATTTATCGTAAATCTGTGCCATAGATATAATTCTCAGGCGACTGTTCTCAAAGGCTTTGAGAGCATCTTCTTTGGTTTCTATCTCATCTTCCTGAAGGTTCAAGAGACTGGATATCAATTGAAGATTATTCTTCACTCTATGATGAATCTCACGCACAAGCACTTCCTTCTCTCGTAAAGATTTCCTCACCTCTTGCTCTACTTTCCTTCGTACCTCAATTTCCTCTCTAAGTTCACTGGTTCTTTCTTTGACTTTTTCATCAAGGATCTCAGTAAGTTTCATGCTGTGTTTGTAGCGTTTGAATAATAGAATAAGAATGATTATGAATAAAACAAAAATGATCAATCCAGAAAATAACATAATGTTCTGACGCTTATGTTCAAGCTCATGTATAAGAATATTCCTGCGTAAAAGTTCGTTTTCCGTTTCTTTCTTTTCCAGCATATAATCCAGCTGAAGCTGCCTTACATTATGTATCACTGATTCATCAAAGGAATCGTCTTTAAGTTTGATATGAGCTGTTAAATAATGTAATGCTGTTTGATGATCTCCAAGGATTGCATAGATATCTGAGAGTTTTTTCTGTATATCTATCTGGATTTCATGCTGGTCGATCCCAACGGCTATGTCCAGAGCATTTTCAAATTGTCTAATTGCCTCAACATAGAAGCCATAATCAGCATGAAGAGTTGCGATATTTCTAAGAGCGCTGGCTATAAGTTCTGGATTACCCATTTCTTTCCTCAGAGCCAATGCTTTGTTGTTATATTCAAGAGACTTCTGATAGTCATCACGTATCTTGTAGATATACGCTATATCATTATTCACAACTGATTGTAAATAGAGGTTATCAGCATATTGAGCATGAGCAAGAGCCAGAGAATCTGTTGTAAGTGCTTGATCCCATTCATGTTGATCCATATAGGTCTGTCCCATAATAAAATATGCCTGAGCTCTATGTAGATGAGAGGTATCATGCTGAAGAACTTCGAGCAATCTTTCCCTTGCCTTATCTGGTTCATTACCGTCGAGATATACACGACTGAGTCCCAGAAGGGTTTCAATGTATAGTTCCTTTAACTCATACTCTGTTGTAATATTCAATGCTTCATTAAAAAAACGATATGCTGTTTTAAAGTCACCAAGTAACTTATATATTTGTGCTATCATGCACTTAATCCTGCAAATTTGCTTATAATCTCCATGCTCTTCAAAGATATCTAATGCAGTGAGGGCATCATCGTAGGCATTCACATAATCCCCCATCTTCTGATAGAGAATCCCTCTTTCTAAGTAGGCAAGACCACGTATTTTAATGAACTCCTCATCGTCAGAGCTGAGTATTCTATGTATTGTAACAAAAGCAGCTTGATCGTGTCCAAGGTTTCGTTCGATCTTGCAAAGTACGATCAATGCTTGTGCTTCAAGTTTCTTGTCTGGATATCTATCAAGTAATTTCAGGGCTTCATTGACAAAGTCCAATCCCTTCTGTGGATTATCGACTATCAATGAATCTGCAGTTTGGATCTGTTTTTTCACATATTCTGCAGATTCTCTCGAGTCAGAAAAATTTGGTTGTGCTATACACGTAACAAAACCAGAAATCAAAACACTCATCACAGCAAAAATCGCACATCGCAACATATTTCTCATAAATAATACGGTATCTAAGAATCTCTGATTTCGGTCATTGTATCCATTATCTGAATCGGCTTTCCCTGATCGTCACGAATGACTGTAGCCTGGAAATCAACAGGAATTCTAGTGCCATCTCTTTTTAGCAGATCGATCTTTAAGTGAACAATGTTCTGTTCATTTTCCACCAGTTTTTTCATACCCTTCATGATCTCTTCGCGATTCTCTGGTGCCACAAGCTCCAGACCCTCCTTGCCCACTATCTCTTTATAATTCTTATATCCAAGTAATTCTACCTTTTTTCTGTTACAGAATACTATCTTACCATCAAGATCAATTAAGGAAAACCCATTTTGAGAAGTTTCAATTAGTCTTCTATATCTTTCTTCACTCAGTTTGAGCGCTCTCTCTTTTTCTTTGGATTCTGTAATATCAATTGAGTTTCCTACACTCCCGATTTTATTTCCTTGTGAATCCCTCATAATTGCAGCGGAAAGATAGCTGATAAATTCCTCACCATTCTTGCGCCTGTTCACAACTTCACCATAAAAGGTATCCCGTTCATCAAGAATCTTTCCAATTCTTATACATTCATCTGCATCGCTGTACAGTATCTTGATGTGTTTTCCTAGTACTTCTTCGCGCTTATACCCAAAATTCTTTTCTGCTGCACTGTTGAACTCAATGATATTTCTTTCATTATCAACAGAGATGAACATAGTGAGTGAACTTTCAATAAGATTTCTGATATATTCGTGCATTTCTTGTAATTTTGCTTCATGCTGCTTACGAAGAGTGAAATCCGCAACTGTTCCAAGTATACGTACCGTTTTCCCTGTATCATCAGCAATACAGATTCCATTGTTTTCTACAAATATCCATTCATTATCCTTTCTTAGCATACGGAATTCAATATGAAACACTTGTCTTGTTTTGACCGCTTTTTCAATGGTTGATATCACATGATCTTTATCATCTGGGTTGACGAGTGTAAGCGCATTACCAAAATCCATAAACTCCGAAATTTCATCCTCTTGAAATCCCAGAAGCTTTTCAATTGCACCAACGATCTCAATTTTTTTATTGATCACATCTACATCATACACGATCTGTCCGGTTTGTTCTGCAATAATTCGATAGCGTTCCTCACTTTCTATAAGAGCTTCCTGTATCCGCTTTCTATCAGTAATATCGCGGCAGATGATTCGTATTTCTGTTGGAACACCATCATCTTCGAAAATCAGTTGCGTTCGTTCATGGACCCATAGGATAGAACCGTCTTTTCTTACTTTTCTGAACTCCAGCTCACTGAATTCTTCCCGTTTCTTAAAGATGTTCGATATCTCTTTTCTGACTCCCTTAACATCATCATCGTGTACTACTTTCCACACTAATGTTCCGATCAATTCATTTTTTGTATAACCAAGGTACTCAGCACCAAATTGATTTACATTTTTGACTATTCCATCAGGAAAAACAGAGAAATACATATCAGGTGCATTATCATAGAGATCTTGATATTTCTTCTCTGATTTCTCAAGCTCCTCTTCAACGATTACACGGGCTGCTTTTTCTTTTTCTACGCGGCGTTCAAGAATTTTGGTTGAGTGCAGTTCATTGATTATTCTAAGCAAAAGGTCATAATTCAAGGGCTTTGGTAGAAAGCGATCCACTCCCACATTAATTGCCTCAAGAAGATTTTCCTTTTTATCAAATGCAGAAAGAACGATAATAATGGTCGATGGTTCAATAGCTTTTATCTTCCTTGCCATGACCAGCCCATCCATGACCGGCATACTTATATCTGCGATAACTACATCTGGATGAAATTTTTTGAATAAAATCAAGCCTTCTTCACCATTCTGTGCTGTATATACTCTCTTTACCCTGTTTTCAAGGATCATACTTACAGAATTGAGGATCACTACCTCATCCTCTGCATATAATATCGAAATATCTAATATGTCCATAAAACCTACCTATCTTCCTCTTTTATATTATTTTTTCTTTTATTTTTTTTAAATAAAAAATTGGAATTTGATTTCATCTTTACTCACGCAATTGACACAGCCACCACTCTTATTAACAAATCCATTTATTAGCTGCATACATTGTTCTCTTGTTTGATTGTACTCCTTTTCAGTAACACAGATTTCCTGATTGTTGATGATCAGCAAAGCATCGATCGTTGTTAGAAGCAAGAAACTTTTTTCTGAAATTTTAGATCTCATTATATACATTTTTCACAACTCAATGACTTCTTGTAACCTTATCATTTATTGTCAATATAATTTCAATACTATGCATTTGTATACAACTATATCTTACTTTTTCTTATACAAAAACAATAAAGATCTGATCCTTAACTGGCGCAAATTTTCTTTTTAAGACCATTTTAAACTTAGTGTATTATTACGCATGTGTGCCCATGAAGGAATAGACTTCCCGACATCAGAATATTATCTTAAACATACAACCTTTTTGACGATCTAGTGTGATTTCACCACACAATTGATTAGTAAGACCTGTGATAAGCTGGAGTCCCAATGATTCGGATGCATTAATATCGATATCTTTGGGGAAAGGTATTCCATCATCATGCACCTTTAGCATAACGTTATCATTTTTCTTTTTCATTGAGATAGACACCGTGCCCTCTCTACCGTCTGGAAATGCATGTTTGAAAGTATTGGTGATAAGTTCGTTTATTATGAGTCCACAGGGAATTGCTTTTCCTATATTGAGTGACACATCCTCGATGTCCATCTCTACTTTGATGCGGTCCCTATCCACCTGAAAAGAGTCAAAAAGCTGCTCAACAAGCTCGTAAATATAGTCATCGAATTTGATCTGCTTTAGATCCATTGACCCATAAAGTTTCTGATGCACAAGCGCCATTGTCTGAATACGTGCTTCAGCTTCTTTGAATATCCTTTTCACCTTTTCATTTTCTATCTTATCTGCCTGAAGGTTGAGAAGACTCACGATGATCATCATATTATTCTTAACTCTGTGATTTAATTCTTTGAGCAATAGTTCTTTTTCATCGAGGGATTTTTCTATTTGATCCTGCGCTCTTTTTCTATGAATCGCCAGCGCAATATTTCCAGACACAAATTCCAGTACTTTTAGATCTTTTTTTGAATAATGATTTTCATCTTCATAATTTTGTACTACTACTGCTCCGATAACTTCATCTTCTATCTTGAGGGGAACTCCGAGCCATATCGCTGCAAGCTTGCCCACCAGATCCACCTTGCCCTGTTTTGCCATCGCTTTGATCTCTTTGCCTGTAACCATGAGAGATTTCTTCGATTTCATCACATAAGCAGTGAGTGTTTTACCTGCGGGGAAGACCCTTGGTTCGCCGGTTTTATCCTTAATAAAAGGAAGGATAATGTTATCACCTGCTTTTTCATACAACGCGATAAAGAAGTTATTTGTATCCAGTACTGCATTGAGATGTGTATGTATAGAGTCTATCATCTCATGTAATTCTTTGGACTCTGTAACGGTTTGCGAAATCTTATACAAAATCTCCTGTAATACCTTATTTTCCATTTCTTCGGTAATATCATGTACATTGGCACTAATCCCATAGATCTTACCATCAGAATCAGTCAGCGTATTCCCAAACCATTCACACATAATGGTTTTCCCATCTTTTCTCTTCACTTCTGAGATACGATGGATATCTTGATCGGCTTTTATAAATTCTTCTGCCACAGCAAATGCAGTTTTCACAAAATCTTCTGGAAATAATATCTTTATAACATTTTCCCCGATTACTTCATTTTTCGAATACCCGAAAATTCTTTCTGCGGATGGATTCCAGCCAACGATATTCAAGTTTGAATTCACCTCAATATATCCAAGTGGTGTATTTTTTATGTAGAGTTCAATTCTTTTTTGACTTTCCTTAAGCTCTTCTTCGGCATGCACAAGTTCGGTTACATCATTGAAGATGGCAAACGCACCTTTGTAGATATCATTTTTAAAAATTGGATTTGCACGTATCTCGACAATTCTTTTCTCACCATCTTTTCGATTAACTTCCAGGCTATAGTTCCCTATTGCTCCCTCTTTTCTCAGTGTCGTTTGCTTCTGAATGATTGCATATGTTTTTTCATCGGTAAATTCCCGAAGATTCCTCCCCTGCATTTCTTGTGGCGTATAGCCAAATATCTTCGCGCCTGATTGATTTAGAAATTTAAAATTTTCGTTCTCATCTACCAATCCGATTCCTTCATGCAAGTTCTCCACAAGATTCCTATATTTCTCCTCGCTTTTTAGAAGTTCTGCTTCGAACTGCTTTCTCTCTGTAATATCTCGAACAATAGCTTGAATATATTTACTGTCTTTTACATGTATTGCATTCAAACTCACTTCTGCATCAAAGGGAGTTCCGTCATACTTGGTGTGTTTCCACTCAAAGCGCTGTTTTTCCCCTCGTAGTGCAGCATTGATTTTTTCCAGAGCTTTTTCTTTTGAATCTTTACCATCTGGTTGTGTGGGAGGAGAGAATGTATAAGGTGGCATGCCAATTAACTGGTCACGGGTACAACCATACACCTCCAAACTTTTTTTGTTACAATCAACAAATCGATCATTCTCCATGATGAGAATTGCATCATTTGCACTTTCGAAGAGTAATCTGAACCGTTCCTGATTTTCCTCAACCTGCTTTTCTACCTGCTCTCTTTTTGCAATATCCTCTTTGAGAGCCCTGGTTCTTTCCTGAAATTTTACTTCCAGATTGCGAGAATATTGTTCCAGTTTTTTCTGTGTTTCACTGAGTTGTTGGATAAGTGCATTTCTAATCTCCTCCTGCTGTTTCAGAAGGTTCTTTTGCGCTGCCTGAATAAATCCCTTGGTAATATGAACGTATATGAGTTTATAATTTTCTCGAATTTGACATGATTCTGCTGAGAGCAATTTAGAAAACTCTCGCTCGATCACCAAAAATGTTCTAACCACCACATCTGGTTTATCGAAACGAAGTGCAACAAGCCCCTCACCGATTTGTTGTGCTTTCCTTTCATTAAAATCATCATCAAAGAGCAAAACGATCAAATCTTTCAACATAGAAGTCAGCTTTTCTATAAGCTCATTTCTTTCGATACTGTACCCGATGGATGATAATTCCGAAAACCAGGCTTCTGCAATTGTAGAGACATTACGTTTCAGAATTGTCTGCGGTGATCCGTTCATACCTGTCATAATGCTCTCCAATTCATTTTTTTTCTGCTAAACCTGCCCAAATTTTAAAGTTTATTTCTATATCCCATATCGAGTGTTTAAACTCATCATTTTTCCAGAGAGGCGCATTAATGAGACCTGGCGGAACCATTTGCAATCCATCGAAAAATTTCATCACTTCTTCTTCGCTCCGCTCATGTGTTACTATTCCGAATTTTTTATACATTTCTTTGATCTCTCGGACTTTTTCCAGCGAATGTCCATCCCAGGTGGCATGTGATATCGCAAGATAACTGCCAGGTACAAGTGCGTCCATAAAGGTTTTCACTATGGCATAGGCTTTTTCATCTTCAATAATAAAATGAGGTCCAGAGATAAACAGAAGTGCTATTGGTTTTGAAAAATCGAGTATTTCCTGAACTCTCTTATGAGACAATATTGCTTGCGGATATTCATAATTACCAATGATAGCAGTCGCATACGGGTTGTCACCAAGGATCTTCAAAGAATGAGCTACGGCTACTTTATCTATATCCACATATACTACCTTTGCCTTTTTATGTACCTTCTGAGCCACCTCATGTACATTGCCCACAGTGGGGATGCCAGAGCCCAGATCAAGAAACTGCGTAATACCCTGCTGAGACAGATAATGAACAACTCTGCGAAGAAATTCACGATTCGCCTGCACGCCCTGTTTCGAATTTGGGAACACCTCAAAGTAGGCATCTCCTGCTTCTCTATCACTTGCAAAATTATGATACCCACCCAGCATATAATCATAAATTCGTGCTGTAGCAGGTTTTTCCATATCTATTCCCTCAGGGATCCACTCTTTTTTTTCCATTTTATTCTCCTAAATTTTACTCTCAAAATTCTCGGTACTTCCTGAACCACGTGGGAAAATGAAATCCCTCATTTGAATTCCATGTCAATAATTACCTTAACAATTCTCATTTTTTGTATTTGGGTTCCCATTCAAGCTCAGGTTTTTCATACGCAAGATTCCATATGTATTTTTCAATCTTATCTCTTAAGGAGCTGTCAATTCCTTTCTGCACAGGATAAATCTCTGCATTAAGAATATGTTTAAGAAGATATATCGTGGTATCGATCGTATTTTTATATCCGCGAGGACTGATATTTTTTATAGAATCACCTGGTGTATGTATATGAAAGGATGCTTTTCCACCAAACCGTGCAATGTTCACTGAGGGAATCTCATACACGGAAAATGGCATTGAATCGCTACTGTAAATATCGAGTTTTGTTGAGTAGAGAATACCAAGTTCTTTAGTCAGCCCATCGCAATATCCCAATAATTCCTTAGTACCAATGATTGCCATTCCGTCAGAACCAAGCGGATCACCAGATACATCAACATTCAATACAAGACCAGCTCGTTCTCTAATCTCATCAAGATGATGTTGTACATAGTATTGACTTCCAAGTAGTCCGAGTTCTTCAGCAGAAAAGAATATGATCTTAAGATCTCTTGAGGGTGTATGTTGTGCAAAATATTCTGTTGCTTTGAGTAATGCAATCGTTCCTCCGGCATTATCACTTGCGCCGGGGCTATGGGCTACAGTATCATAATGACCAACAGCATAGGTGAGATTATCATCCTTTTTCTTTGATGGAATATCCACAATGATATTATACGCTTTTCTTTGGCAGACTTTCTGAATGATCTCTATACGAACTTTCTTTCCGCTTTTTCGGGATAGCTTGAGTCCATCATCATATGAAACTGATACTGTGGAAACATAGCCCTCTTTATGCATTTTCTGTCTGTGGGACATGCTAGTAGCTTTTCTCTCGGGTCTGCCGATTGAAATATATGCCTTGATACCGCTTTTCTTCAAATCAAGGGCATATTTTCTTGTATAACCTGTCGCAATAATAATCTTATCTTTATATGCGTTCTTGTTGATGTTGATGACATCCTTATTTTCAAGGAATAGCAACTCACCTTCAATTATTCCCGATTCGTTCAAACCGAAAGGTATTGCATTATATTCACTTTCAGTAACTGATATTTTGGAAATTCCTGGTTCAAAGGTGGTTATCTCAAAAGGTTCGATGCGGGGTTCATACCCAAATTCCTTGCAATATTTACTGATAACTTCCATCGCCTTCTTTTCACCTTGTGTTCCTGCTAATCTTTCGTAGTGGAGTTCTTTTAGAATCTTGTAATGGTTAGCCATGCACACTCCTTAATGATAATACTTGAAGAGAAATCAAGAAATAGTAGTATTTCTGTCAACCAAAATATCCAATTTGCATGCATACCCCCCCAAAAAAATTTTCATTTCTTCAATCGCAAAAAGATATACTTTGTAATTTAATCCTACCAGGTTATGAGAAGATCCAAATAGGATCTTGTCTTATTTTTCATACATGATACCGATGGTTTTGCCAGGCATGTTATGGCTCTGTCGTGATAGACTTTCTAAGAATTCGGGTACTTGATATCGTGAAAGTGATTGTTTCAAGAGTTCTTTGAAGTTAGGTTTTTTCAGCGCTCTACTAATCACTTTAATCGCCTGAAGATGCTGCTCTGGAAAGGCATCTGGCGTGAGTATCATGAAGATAAGATCGACCGATTTCTTATCTGGTGCATGCCAATTAACTGGATTTCTGAGTAAACCGATCGCAACTGTTGTTTTTCTGATTGACGAAATTCTGCAATGAGGAAGCGCTACGCCATACCCCAATAGTAGTACTTGCCAGTTTCTCTCTTTCCATTTTCGAAATAAGCAATCCGGCAACAACGGCGGTTATCAGGAAAGGCAGATTAAAGTTTATCGCAATTGCTACACCAATGGATACCACGCCAAGAATGATGAGCAAAATTTCAACTGAAGGAGTTGGATGCTCGGATAAGACAGTAGACAAGAAAGAGTCTGATCCTTTAACATCTATTTCCTCGGGAAGTCGTTTTTTGATGGTCAGTTTCAGCATAAAGAATATTGCTGCACCGATCAGAATCGCAAAAAACAGATCTTTAGCTACCTCACCAGTAATATGCAGCGTCGAGAGATGTCCTCCCTTGCTCAAAACAACGCCGACACTTAGGAACACAGAGAAAAATAAAACCTCCATGATGTTATCGAGCACAATTACATTTGCCAGCACATTTTTAAGAGTACCCTCGATCTTGAGCTTGTTCATCAGAAGGAATGTAAGCGCAGGGGCTGTTGCTATACCGATAGAACCAAGTAGTAATGAGAGAACAATATCAAACATAAAAATTAGTCTGAAGCCCAGAAAGAGCAAGCCCAGGTTAGGATTCCCTGAACTACACAGATAATAGCTGCTCGACCACCGACTTCTTTGATCCTATCCCAATGGAGTTCCTCACCTATAGAGAAAGCGATGAGTCCGAGGAACAGAAAAACAAAGAAATGGTAACTTTCCAGTATATTTGCATATTCGGGGAACGCAGTATCATAAAAATGGTAGATCGGTTTGAAGAAAAATATCTGCTTAAGTCCCTCGTGATGTTCCAAAAATCTGTGTATGAGTTCAAGAAAATGTGGTCCCACCAGAATGCCACCGCAAATCTGTCCGATCACTTCACCGATCTTTAATTTACGCGCAACAATACCACCGATATAAGCAGCAAGAATCAGCAGACCAATCTCAAAGATCTGCATTTTCATGAACTGAAGTTCCATAAGCAACCCTTATACTACATAATGGATAACGAAGAGAGTTATAGTCAGACCCCAATAAAAAAAGGGATTCCTCTTTGGAACCCCTTGAACGATGTAAAAGAAATTATTTCTTTTCTACGGGATTTTCTTTGGTTTCCTTTTTTATAACCTGAATAGTAAAGGAAGAGGCAAGTGCTGCCAGAGCGCCGATAGCTGCCCACACCGGAGCAAGCACCACACCGACCACACCGATTGTTACGGGGATTTCAAGATAAGTTTTTCCGCTGTCATTCTTGATAATGATCTTGCGGATGTTTCCTTCATGAATGATCTCTTTTACCTTTCCTAAAAGCTCTTCACCTTTGACTTTGAATTCATCGATCTTTTTCTTATCCATAATTACTCCTAAGTTATTTATTTTCTTCTTCTAATTGCTTATCAGTTATGTCAACAAACTTTGGGATATTTATTATGATCCAGTTGAAAAATGGCAAGATTTCTCTTTTTGCCCCATCTGATAATTCTTCAGATAGAATCTCAAAGATCGTGTCAACATTTGCAGACCAAAACGTAATACTGAACCCATGAGATCTATAAGCACGGAAGACCCACAGGAGTGTATTCACAAAAATATTTGGGTTATATTCCGTGAACATAGAACTCATGAAACGGAAAAGGTTTCTGCTGTTATCCTGCATCATTTCTACATTCTCTGATCCCACAAGTTTTTCAAGATCTGATCTGGTGGTCATTTTTTCGTTTAGGAGCACAGCAAATCGCTGTTTATTCTCCTCAAATTCTTTTGCATGTTTTTCTTGTGGTTGCGTAAGTTTACTGGCAGACTCAAGTAAATATTCTTTTGTCATTGCTCCTCCATGGTGTCATTATATACGGTAACGTTATTCTTTCCATTATTTTTCCCTCTGTATAAAGCAATATCAGCATGGTGAATACATGTTTTGATAGACATATCCTTTTCAAATTCACGCACCCCAAATGTAAGTGTTACATGTAACTCCAGATCGGAATAATGTAAAATTGTCTCATCTATCTTCTTTCTTAGTTTTTCTGTGACATTATACGCACCTTGTGCATTTGTGTTTGGTAGCAGTAGGATAAATTCCTCACCGCCCCATCTCCCAACAGAATCCTGTTTACGAAGCTCGGTTCTAAAAATATTGGCAATACTCACAAGGATAAAATCTCCACACTCATGGCCATAGGTATCATTGTAAATTTTAAAATTATCTATATCAGACATTACAATGCTAAAGGGTGTAAGGTTTCTCTCAAAACGGATCGCTTCTTTCACGATGATGTCATAGAAATCACGTCTATTTGAAAGGGTTGTGAGTGGATCTGTTCGAGCCATTTGCTCAAGTTGCTTCTTTGCATGTTCAAGCTGGGCATTCTTCTTCTGGAGTTCTCTGTTAACCGCATTGAGTTCACTGGAAGTATTGACAAGCTGCTTCCTTAATTTTTCCATCTCCAGCATATTCACATTTCCCACGATCAAAATATTTTCATCAACAGGATAAAAATGGATATATAGGGTTTCCGGTAAACTCGTGTAGGTATTAATGTTGAGCCTGTGAATCTTTTCCGGGGTCTTTATCATTTCATCCAGATCAATATTTTTACCGAAAGTAACAAAAAGATCTGTGATATTATGATCCACAGCGGAATATCCAAATAGATTCTCAGAATATTTATTAGATTTGAGGACAACTCCTTTGTTATCGATGATCATCACAAGAACAGGTGCTTCATCAATGATATAGTAATACAAAAATTCCTTGATTGTAGCACTTTTCATATTAAAAATTTACAATAGATTTTTCTAACTCATCAATGCTTTTCATATAAAATACATCGTTGAATTTCTCGATAGTTTCTACACCTCCCCACAAAAATGCCTGCCCTCCAACCAGAATTGGCATATCTTTATAATGTGCACGAATTCGGCTTAGAGTTGCTTCAAGAATAGGAAAATTAAAAAATATACTCATTGAAAGACATATGTAATCAGCATTTTTTTGCTCGATGAGTGTCAGTAGGTCATTGATGGGAGCATTTGCACCAATGAAGTAACCGTCCCACCCGTGCAATTCAAAAATATCTGCCACCATCTTAGCACCGATTTGGTGATATTCATTTGCAACACAGGCAATGACAGCATTTTTACCCACATGCTCTTCGGAAAATATTTTGGGATACAGCAATGCCATGACGTTCTCTGTGATTGAAGTCGCAATATGTTCTGTAGCAACGGAAATCTTGTTTACCTCCCACATTTGACCTACACGATACAGGGTTTTCTGAAAAAGATTGATATAAATCTCTTTTACAGAATAATCCTGCTCAACGAGCTTATTAACAATGTTGATACAGGGGGATTTATCGCCTGAAATCAGGGAAGAGAGATAAGCTTTATAAATATCTTCTGGAATTTTTTTCAATTTAAATTATCAATGTTTTTTATTTTTTTGCTATTCAAATATGTAACACTTTTCCGTCAAGAAAAGTATGATAATAAAAAATGCAACCACAGATTAACGCAAATGGACACGAAGGGAAGATGAAGTTGTGCAATAGGTCAAAACTCAACTGAATGTAACATTTTACCTGGTTGAATATTCCTGACGGAATTCCACAATTACCTTGTGTTGCAGGTTTAAAATCTTCAATGTGATTCCTGTGTCACGTATCTCCATTTGTCCGTAGGTTGCGATTCTTCGTTTATCTACGGGAGCTCTTAGATGACCAGGATTAAAGCAAACTCCATTAATGGAATTTGATATCTCCCAATTGTGCGTGTGACCATAAAGTATCACATCTGCAAAACCATGGATATCATCTAGTGCGTGTGCGATAAGAAAATTCTTGCCTTCAATTGTAATTTCCAGTTGCCGTGCAAGAGAGCCGTCTCTGTAGTTTGGATGAAATATGCCAGGGACTCGATACACTTCCCTATCTCTTCGATTATACACACACTGATCAAGATCATCATAATTGTCTCCGAGATGAATGATCACATCTGCAAGAATGTTACTATCCAGGACATCTTGCAGGATATCATAATTACTGTGTGTATCACTGAGAATAAGAACGTATTTCATTTATATACCTCTATTTGGAGATAAATATCTTTCAATGAATTAACATCATGCTCAAAACGCCTGCCCAAGACTGAAATAGAATGTTCCAGATGGTTCTCCATCTTTTGGGAACCAGTTGAATCCATAGTCACATCGAACAACGCCAATAGGTGTGGCAAAACGCAGTCCAATACCAGGAGAACTTCGCAGTGCATTGGTGGGAATATCCTTCAAATAACTCCACACATTACCAAAATCAAAGAAAGCCACGCCACTAAACGCTTTATACAAACGCTGCCGAACCTCGAGATTTCCTACAAACTTATATCTTCCACCTACAGGTACGTTTTTGCTGATCGGCCCAACTTTTCTGTATTCAAAACCACGAATAGAATTGGGACCTCCGGCAAAAAATCTCTCGTTAAGTGGAATGGATGTATCGTTACCAAATACCTTCATAAAACCTATCTGGGTAGAGAACCCAAAAATAGTTGTTTCTCCGCCTGGAATAAAATATTTGGCGTTGATTATTACTCTATCAAATATATTCTTTGTGTTATGATACGAGATGACCACATCATTATCTCCAGAAAGATACAAACCCTTTGTCGTATTAAAAATGTTATCTCTGCTATCGAAAGAATAGGACAGAGAAACAGTGTTTAGATTTGGTGCATAATCGACATTGTCAACAACAACATTTTTGTATTGCACACGTTCGTACATATACGATATCAGTGCATTCGAATGCGCAGTAAGATCCTTGCCAACTGATATTTTGCCACCCCGCTGCGTAATACTATATCCTGGTTCTTTATTGTAGGATGCAAAAATGTTGATATCTGTTTTCAGTTTTATTCCAAAAGTCCATGGTTCTGTAAAGGCGGCTTCTACCTTTTTCGTGATCGAGCTGAGTTTTACATTGAGACCGATCTTTTGAGCGGTTCCCCTGAAATTATTATGCACAAGCTCAAAAAACACCCTAAATTTATCAAGCGACCCATATCCTACCCCAAGATTGAACTCTCCGGGGATCTTTTCCTGGATCTCGATCAGGATATCTTTTTGTGTCGGGAGCGAATCTATCGTAACCGGTCTGATGAAAACACTTTCAAAAATACCTGTAAGATATAAATTCTGCTGTGATTTCAAAATCCTAGAATAATTAACAATCTCTCCAGATTGAAAAGTGATATTTCTCCAGATCACTCTTTCTTTTGTGATATCCAATCCCTGGATATGTATATCATGGATCGTGAACTGCTGATTTTCTGTAATTTGAAAATCAATTATCGCTTTGTTTATCTCCTTGTTAATCCTTATATCGGGAACCGCCTCAGCATCTAAATAGCCTTGATTCCCGTACATGCTGAGTATTTTATAGGTCGCATCCTGAATTCGTTTCTGGTTCAGTAGCTGACCACTTCCCATAGTTATTGAGCTGAGGATGGTTTCATCAGTAAAGACGTGATTGCCAAAAATCGCAATATCGCTGATGTGAGTAGGAGGACCTTCATATATTCGTATGAAAATTGCAACTGTCCTGTTTTCATGATCTTCATCTACATCATACTCCAGTACTTTTGCTTCAAGATAGCCATTCTGATTATAAAATAGCGTAAGATTTTTTAGATCCTGTTCAAATACTGTGGGATAAAAATATGCAGGACTGAGGAACCGGGAGTTTCTTGTGACCAATACTTTTTTTAGTGTTCGGGTTGTATAAACCTTATTTCCTTCTATAGTTAGAACTTTTATCTTGTATGCATCCTTCTCGCGGGCATTCAGCAAAGTCATAAAAATGAAAAACAGGACGATCACAAGTATTGCTTTTCTCATTTGAAATGTATCCTGTAGATTGCATCAATACCTGCAGTACCTTCCTGGTCAGCCTGTCCCTGCAGATAAAAATGATCGGTAAGTTTATAATCAAGCTTGATGCTCTGTTCATTAAGATATCCCACTTTGGTCGAATAGGTAACTTTGATTCTATCAGAGATTTGTTTCGATGCGGTCAGTTGAGGCCCACCATCATCTAGGTTAAAGATATTACCTTCTATCGAGACATCATCCAGCCCGAGTAGATAGGTTAACCTACCGGCAACATAACCGGCGATCTTCTGACTTGAGTAGAGTTTTGCTCTCTCAAGCAAAATATCTTTCAAGGATGTTTGATAGTTATCTGGATCCTGAGAGAAGATATGTTCACGAGTAGTGCCAAAGGTGAGTATTGAGAGAATATTTGCCTGATCAAGGGCTGGAACAGATTGTAAATTAATCTTTGCTTTATCTGTAGGTCCGATTACTGTAATCGTTATGAGATATGGGGGGTTTTCAGGTTGACTGTAGTTCTTTATCTTCGCAGTTGCCTGAATATCCAGTATTGGATTGATCTGATTCGGATCGATGAAATCGAGCATACCCCTTGTAAGTTCGAATTTTCTATCAAGATAGATGATATAACCGTCAATTAACTCGATCCTACCTCCAAGATTTGGATTGGCAATTGTCCCGGTCACGTTTAATGCTAGTTTCATTTTTATCCGTGCAATATTATTATCTACCCAGAGATCATCGCTGTTAGTGATCTGAATATTCATTTTTGTCTGTGCCATTAGTGGTGTGGGTTTACGAAAGATTTTCGGTCTTCCCAAAGATTCTACTACTTTGGCAATCTGAACATTCTGCAGATATTTTGTCTCACCAAGCACTATATTTCCGTTTAGTTTGAATTCTGAAATATTTTTATAATATTGAAGCTGGGCATCCTTAAGAGTTAGTTGAAGAACTTTTTTTTGCTGGAAAAGTACATCCTTTGCCGATAGATTTATATAAAGATCCTGCACTCCGGACTGGTTGTATTTTGCAAACCCATCACAGGAAATTGTTCCTTCGCCATATACAAAGGTCAATGAATGAATATCGAAAGAGCCGGAATCGAAAACAATATCAATATTACCTTTAGTGAAAGGAACGATAAATCCCTGTGGGAGGAATTCGAGCTTCTTTCCATGAATATATCCCTGTATAGAAGGATGTGAAGTCTTTCCATTGATGCTAAGTGATGCTTCTACAAGTCCCTTCGAGTAATCAATTTCGGGAATCAGTGCTGCGAGGAATGAGAGATCAAAATCATCAACTTTTATCTCTCCATCAACTGAGTCTTTTTCCAAATTTCCTGTAATTCTTAGAGTTTTGAAATTGTCCACTTGTAGGGCAAGATTCGCGGTAAAAGTTTCAAAGTTCTCTTGAAGAATGTGACCAGTGAGGGTAATCTTTTTCTGATTGAAATCGCATGAAAACTCCTTCACTTCGAGTGAATCCTGATTGATAAATATTTTTGCTTGTAATCCTGTAAGTGGAAGTTTTTTATCTCCAGTCTGAAGAAATCCGTTTTGGATCTCCAAAACTCCACTCACACGCGGCTGGGCAAGAATTCCTTCTACCGTAGCATGGGCAGACAGGCTTCCCTTCAGCATTATATTCTGCGGGAAGATTTCGGCAAAATTTGCAGCTTCCATATCTTCAAATGTAACCTCTCCTGATATGCTACTCCTATTCGAAATAGATAATCTCGCTTTTGTATGCACAAAACCAACTTTTGCTTTTGCACGCAGTCTTGATTGGTATAATCCAATGATAGCTTTCTTGAGGATGATGTCTGTGGGAGTAACATCAGCAGAAAGTTCGACATTATCGAATAGTATTTCCTCATAGGATGGATCTTCAATCTTTAGATCGAGCGTTCCATGAGGTTTGTCTGGAGTTCCAGAAAAATGAACTAACCCGGAAACTAAACCTTGAATGTTCGGGAGTGAATCCTGAGCCACATGTGCGAGAGAGATATTGAACTTTTCCAATTCAGCATCAATCGCAATAATAGGTTCCAAGGAAAATTCTGCGGACACTTTGCCCATTGATTTCTTATCCAGATCGTCAAGTTTCTCAAAGAACAATGCTGCGTTCCCACTTTTATCCAAAACATTGAACGACCCAGAACCCTTGCATAGAAGATCCTCAATTTTTAACGATAATTCTTCTAAATCAAAGTGCATATTTTCTGCAGTTCCTTTAATGGACAAGTGATCGATCTTCCTATTTTCATAAAGCACCTTATCAGCTTCAAGTTGTATATTACCGGAGAAATCATTCAGCGTGCCCTGTAACATAATGTTATAGTTACATGAACCATCCAGTTCTGTTTTAAGCATGGCAAGTGTAAAATCCTTTATTGATTTTGTTTTTCCTGAGATATTACTGGATAGAATGGATAAGGATGTATCTTTATATGAAATCTGTGCTGCTACATCGTCGACGGGGAAACCTTGATAGAGTATATTTTTTCCTTGCAGTTGAGCAGATACTGATGGATTGTTCAGACTTCCGTAGAAATCAGAGTCAGCAATTAACTTCCCAGTAAACCCCTGAACATCAAATAATCCCGCAAGATATTCTATCTCCCGAATATCAATCTCTGCATGTCCCGATAGTATAGAATCCACCAATGAGAGTCGGACTACGACCTTCGACGTACCCTGTGTCAGTTCAAGCTCACCTTTATCTTTACAATAGGTGAAAGAAGTTTGCAGTTCAGGTATGCTTTTATCGTTATAAGAAAAATTATTACTACTTATGTTGCCTGAGATTGATGACTCAAGTATATGTTGCACAGATCCTTCTGCGTTAATCGATCCATCAAAACTTCCGGTATAGGGTGCTTTTGATGTGTAGAGAAAATCCCATAAAGGAATAATATCTAAGGCCAAGAGAGAACTTTCAAAGCTGAATCGTTGCAGTGAATCAATAGCCACAAAACCGTGTGCAATAAATTTTCCATCAAAAAGCTGAGTAGACAGCGTATCAATATAAAGTGTATCATGTAAAACACGCACATGCAGTTTGTTGTCTGTCAGCTCGATCTCTTCTGCCATTATCTTCGGAATTGTAAGACTTGCGACAATATTATAATCCTGCAGCGTGCCTGTAAATGATATTTTGGCAGAGATCTCAGATATATCCGGTCTGTATCGAACCGGCAAATTATCATCGAACATATCGATCAGTTCATTTGGAACACCATCAATACTGATCTCTCCATTCATATAAGTACTACTCCCTCCGATAGATGCTGATGCGGTGCCGGTTAATTCAATACCCATCAATGCAAAGGATAATTCGTTTATTACTACCTCCTCCTGTGCAACTGAACCGGATAGTTGAAATGGCTGAAGGATGATACTCTTCTTATCATATAAAATTTCTGCTTTGCTAAACTCTGCGGTTACCTCATATCGGTCCTCATTATTATTACATAGAATTTCTGCAGAGAGATTCTGTAATGATACTTCCAACGGTATTGATCTGTTATTATAAGAAAAGGTTGAATTTGAGAGATGTACTTTTCCAACGTAAATCTTCAAAGGATTTTCAGAGGGTTCATCTTCGGATGTAAACTGCGGAAAAAGTAATTCTTCTTTCTCATTGGTAAGGATTTTCGCATGCACTCCATCGATAGTAATATTCGATATAGAGAATTTATTTGATAGAAGTGCAAAAATATTATAGTGAACGTCCAACCTGTTGATGTGAATGGAAGACATTTCATCAGAAGAATCATATATGTGAACATTCAACACTTCGACATGAGAGACTATATTCGTGAAGAGATCATCAATTTTTACAGTCATATTGAGCATTTTCGAGAGATTATATTCCAAAAGATTTGTTATGATTCCTTCTCCAATATGTGAACCTGCTATCATAACCAGCAATATCACCAAGCCGATCAACGCTGCTAAGGTTATGAGGATAATCCTTAACGGTTTTTTGGTTGAATTCTTCACATCAATAATAATGATTCTCGATTTGTTTATTTTTCAGGATTGATGAAAGTGAGTGAGTCATTATTCTCTCGCTTGTCACCAAACCAGACAACCCTTTGAGGAAATGCGATCTCGATTCCTTGCACCTCAAGTGCTTTTTTGATCCTCCATAGCATGCTTGTTTTTAGTGTCCACCATTCGCTTACTGGAGCCCAAATCTTCACATTGATGTTTACTGCATTATCTTCGAGACTACTCACCCACACCAGCGGTTCTGGATTTTTTAGCGCAAAGGCTTCTTTATCTATTAATTCTTTTATAATTGTAACTGCTTTATCGGCATCGTCATTATACCGGATACCAACATTATAATCAAATCTACGAACAATATTTGCCACATAATTTGAAATGTTCGCAGTGAATACTTTCTCGTTTGGGATTCTTACCTGATATCCATCAAAGGTTCGTATCGTGGTCGATATGATCCTGATGTCTTCTACAATACCTATTGAACCATTAATATCAACAGTATTACCTATTCTGACCGGGCGTTCTACCATCAGAAAAATGCCCGAAATAAGATTTCCCACGATACTCTGGCTGGCAAAACCAATGACAATACCCAAAATTCCACCAGCTACCAATAATCCAGACAATTTTAATCCAATCACAGAAAATGCCCAGATCAACCCAATAAGTATAATGGCATATGAAATGACTTTTATGATTACTTCAAGAGCATCCTTTGAAGTTTTATTCTTCAATGATCTTCGAACATAGAGGGCAAGAATCCTTGAAATGATCACCGAAATAATAAAGATACCTAAGGCGATGATAAGTTGTAGCACAGTGACTTTTCCCCAAACGACTGTCTGTAACATTATATCCCCTCCATCATCACAAATTTGGATGATGTTATAGAAATTTTTCTACTTTTGTAAAGCTCCATTGCTTTTTTAAATCCTTTATCCGAAGGAGGTGAATAGCAGTCTGTTTCTGCAGAGATCTCATTCAGAACTTTCATCGTAGAGAAGAGTTTTACAATCTTCTCATTATAGTACAGTCTCATACCGTATGCGTTGATGACCAATCTTGATATCGTGTTCCATTGAGAATCTGTATTCCTGACAGAGATACTTACCACACCGTACCTTAAAGGGTCGATATCTGGTTCCTCTGAAAATATCCCAGTTTTATGATATCGTGTGAGAACCCCTACCCGCGGATCACCATACAGGCTATATTTTGCAGGTACTAAATTTATAATATCGAATGGTTCAAAATCTTGCTTTGTAAAAAGAAATACACCGATCTCAATAGGGAATGTTGCAAAAAATTTCTTCTCTTTATGAGGAGCGATAGTCATTTTTTTGTCGAATTCTAACTGAAAATAATCTGTGACGTGCTTGGGATTGTTCAACGGTTCCACAGGATTGATTAACATTCGTGATCGATCTGCGAGAATTAGTTTATTGAAATCTGGTCTGTCAGATATACGACGGGTGTATTCATATCCGTAAGCCGCTGTGGTTACTGATAATGATAAATCCTTCTTTTTTAGCTCAACTGGTATATCATAAGCGCCATACATTATTACTCCAATCGAATTTGAATTTTACAAAATTATTTTTATTATTCCCTTATTTGATGTCAAATAATTATGTCATACTATGTTGTAGTGGTGTAAGAAAATACTAGACTTTGTACATTGATCATGGTTCAGGTACTTTTGAGGGTACTAAGGATTCCAGAAAGATAAGTTCACCATCTTTGATCTTAATGAGCGTTACACCCTTTTGTGGTATTCGTTGATCAGCGTTGTACGACAATGTTCCTGTCACTCCCGAAAAATCACGTATGTGAGAGAGTGTAGAGAGTAACTCAGCTGGATCCAGACTTGCAGCTCGTTTGTACATTTCTGCCACAAGCATGACTGCATCATATCCCAGAGCTGCAAAGGAACTGGGTGGAAAGGAACCAAAGGTATTCTTGTATGCAGTAATAAATTCCATGATCACTTGTTCGGAATACTCCTGTTCATCCACTGGTGGTGAGGTAAAATAGATCTCATCTGTATATTCTTCAATCATAAAATGAGTAGCAAAGTAGATATCATCTGCATATTCACCAGCAGTTTCGACAAGTAGTGGCGTGTCATAGCTATCACCTCCACAAATGGGTTGTGTAATACTTGCTTGGCGTAGTTGATAAATAATATTTCCAACATCATCCGGACCGGCAGAAACAAAGATCATTGCCGGCTGAGGTTCCATTGTCTTGATCTCCTGTATCGCAGTAGTAATATCGTTTTCACCACCTTTGAAAACCGTACTTCGTATTACCTTTCCACCAAGCTCAGTAAATCGATAAATAAAATATTTTGATAGAAGACGGGTGAAATCCATATTCTCATCAGTTAAGACATAACATGAAGCCAATCCAAGTCGTGAATAGGCATATTCTGCTAACACAGCTGCCTGCACATTATCACCGAAACAGGAGAGATAGAGATAGGTGGTAACCTGCTGGGGAAGCTTTGGAGAAGTGGCTCCCGACGTGATAAAAATGACGTTGTTTTCCGCAGCGATCGGAGCTGATGCGAGAACCATATCAGTGTCGCTGAAGCCAATTATTACGGGAACATTTTCATCAGTTATCAGTTTTTCGGTTGCTCGTTTGATGACAATAGGATCAGATTTTCCATCCTCAAGAACAAGTCTCAGTTTTTTCCCGTTAATACCTCCACGTGCATTTATGACCTGCACTGCAAGCTCTGCCCCTTTCGCAGATGCGCTGTCCAGCGAAGCCTGCGAGCCTTCAAGATTGTATATCGCACCGATTGTATACTCGGCTTTACTTTGTTCACATCCAATAAACGCAATAACAAAACAAATGACAAATATCTGCAATACTTTCATGATTTTCTCCTCTATGTTATGAGAAATGTAACTTTAGTATATAGATTACATTGTCAACTAATTAGTAATACAACCAACTACTCATCGACATTTCCTGCAAGTGAAATAAGCCCGAGGGATGGCATGCGAATTCCCGAGTAAAAGCCGACTGTATAATTTTTCATTGTCAGTAACAATTTCTTTTCATAAACTGCTTTAGCTGCGAGTGAAATTATTAAATATAATTTTTTTGACAATTTTTTTGATGTATTAAAAGTCACTTTATGCATGGAAACATTCGATTCGCCGTGGATAGAATGCTGGGTTCTCTGGCAAAATGGCTCAGAATACTTGGTTATGATACATATTACAGAAAACAGATCAAACCAATCAATCTTGTAAGCATCGCACAAAGCCAGGATAGAATTATCATCACAAAAAATCGCTGGTTTCTTAAGAGTAAGTTTTCTGTAAAAATCATCTTCCTGAAATCGAATTCCCTCGATGATATGCTGAGAGAAGTACATAGCTTTATTCCACTCGAAACCGACAGGATTTTCACACGATGTATTGAGTGTAATGAGAAAACGATACCCGTAAGAAAAGAGGACATTAAAGACCTCGTTCCAATATATGTGTATGAACATAATGAGGAATTCTCTCGATGTAAGGGATGTGGAAAGATATACTGGAAGGGAACGCATTTCGAGCGAGCCATGAACTTTATTGAAACGCTTGGGCTTGGAATATGAAATACATTTTCTAAATTTAACATCATTCTGATTTAGGTGTTTTTAAGAATGATAGATTTGCATGTTACATTAAAGCGTTCCCGTATTAGATAAACGTATAAATAACAAACATTGTCATTCTTAAGGAGTAAGTTTTAAGGTGCTCCGAAGAATCTCCCTGTTCAATAATTTAACGTATTTACGAGACTCTTCGATCGGTCTCCATTACATTCCGCCCAGACAGGCAAGCTCAGAGTGACTAATCTTAATTGTGTTAGTGGTTCACAACGAAGTGTGAATCGTTCACGTTTCTCGAACTGCAACTTCCAAACAAGAAGAAAATTTTTTGTGCTTTTCGTACCTTCCGTTTCTACGTTTCTAGAACCATTGCGAAGGTCGTTCGACCATTCGCAAGGTTCTTTAACTTCTTAAATCTTCATTCGATGTTCGTTATTTATTATTCTAACATGCTGTCATGGAATGGTTTATAATAGCTCTAACATAAATATGATTTGTGTTCATTCGTTTTAATCTGTGGTTCATCTGCATCGATAAGGCTGTTGTAGTTTTAATCCTTTATATTGGTCGGGGCGAGAAGATTTGAACTTCCGACCTTCCCGATAAATCGGGACGCGCTAACCAGGCTGGTTACATCTTATTAATTCTATAATAGCTTGCTTACTCTTTAATGATTTCAAATAATACTCTCTCTTTACTGCTTCTGTGCGTGTGGAATAATTCTCTGTAAAGAATATTCTCCAGAGTCCACGGTTCTTTGTATATTTCGATTGATCACTATTATGTTCATGAATTCTTCTTTGGAGATTGTTTGTTGTTCCAATATAGTAAGAATTATTTTCATTCCGAAGAATATACAAGTAATACATTACGCTTCTTTCAAAATGGTCGGGGCGAGAAGATTTGAACTTCCGACCTCCTGGTCCCAAACCAGGCGCGCTAACCGGGCTGCGCTACGCCCCGACTGAGAGTAAAGTTTTTAAAACTCTATTTATTCGTGTCAAATAAGATGAATTTTTAATTGAACAAATTCAATTTTTTTATTTTTTATCAGTGTAAATCTGCGTTCTATTAATCCCCACCTGCCTTACGCCCTCATAGAGTATTATCGCAACACTATTGCTGAGATTGATCGAGCGTATCTTGTTACTCATGGGTATCGTATAGGCAAAGTCCCAGTTTTCTTTAAGAATACCTTCTGGTAATCCGTGGGTTTCGGGACCAAAAATGAGAAAATCATCTTTGCTGAACTGGATGTCTGTATACAATTTTTCTGCTTTTGTTGAAAAATAATATTTTCTTCGTTCGGGATACGTTTTGATAAACGCCTGCCATGAATCGTGTATCTCAAGCTGTAGATCGCTCCAGTAATCAAGTCCTGCTCGTTTTACATATTTATCTGTGATAAAGAATTTCATGGGTTTAATAAGATGAAGCACTGCTTGCGCACCAACGCAAAGTCTACCGATATTTCCAGTATTTGCAGGTATTTCTGGCTCGTATAAAACTATATGAAAAGGCATTATCCAAATATCACTGCAGCCACAAAGAAATCAGTGATAAGTATTAAAATCGATGAGATAACTACCGCTCTTGTGGTCACCTTACCCACGCCCTCTGCACCACCCTGTGCATAGAATCCCTGAAAGCACCCGATCGAAGTAATAATCAACCCAAAAAGAACCGATTTAACAATTCCACTCCAGAAATCTACAGGTGCAAAAAACATCCTGATACCCATAAGAAATTCTGTGGTGGTTACGTGATAGAGAGATGTTGAAACCACAAAACCTGAGAGTATTCCAAAAACATTTGCAAAGATAGTAAGAATGGGCAACATAACGACACCGGCAATAATTCTGGGAAGGATGAGATAGTCATAGGGATTTATTGCTAGCACTTCAAGGGCATCGATCTGATCCGTGACCCGCATAGTGCCGAGTTCTGCTGCCAGCGAAGCACCAATCTTACCAGCCATGACAAGCGCAGTCAATACAGGAGCCAGCTCTATCATGGTTGACTTGGTGATCATTGCCCCAAGATATCTGTAGGGGAGGATTCCTCCTGTTTGATAGGTTGCCTGCACAGCCGTCACCATTCCTGTAAAAGCTGAAGTTATAGCTATTAGAGGTATAGACTCGACTCCCACCTTTTGCATCCGCTCGAAGATCAGATGAATTCGTCTTCCCACGTGAGTAATATTTCTGGCATTAAGACCGAGAAAAATCACATATCGGCCGAGATCTTTAACACATTGTAGAATGACTCTACCAAACGAAGAAACAGGATAACTGATTATTTTTATCATTACATTGAATGATCATCCTTGTCCTGGAAGCGCGTATAGCGTCCGATGAACTGAAGATCTATACGTCCTTGCGGACCATTTCTATTTTTTGCTACATCGATCACTGCAATGCCAGGATTCTCTGCTTTATCTTTCAAATAATATTCCTCTCTGTAGATAAGTATTACTAAATCTGCATCCTGTTCGATAGCACCCGATTCACGAAGGTCAGCAAGAATAGGTATTTTATCCTGTCGAGATTCGGGACCACGGCTGAGTTGAGACACTGCAATGATAGGAATATCAAGCTCTTTTGCTAGTATTTTGATAGAACGTGAGATCTCCGTGATCTCCTGCTGTCTGGATTGTCTGGATGTGACAGGAAGCAGAAGCTGCATATAGTCAATGATAAGAAGGTCCAGACCAGCTTCAAATTTCAATCTTCTCGCTTTTGAACGGATATCATTCATGGTATTGCTTCCACGGTCATCAATATAGATAGGAGCTTCAGCGACCTTTTCCGCATGCCTTGAAAGATTCATTATCTTTTCAGAATCCATTCCATACCCGTGCAACATTGAATGCAACGATACATCAGAACCAGAGCTAAGCATTCTCATGATAAGTGTTTCTTTATCCATTTCCAGGCTGAAAATACCGACGATCTTATCCTGAAACAATGCCGCATGATGAGCGATATTTAATGCAAGTGCTGTTTTACCCATACTTGGCCGTGCAGCAATCACAACAAACTGTCCCTTATGAAAACCGCCTGTAATTTTATCGAGCTCGCTAAATCCAGAAGCCACACCAACGACCTTGGTTTTCTTCTTTGCGATATCTTCGACTTTAATAATGGTGGGGGCAACAATATCCAATGATTTTTCGAAACCCTCATGCATCATACCCTGAGTCACATCAAAAATACTTTTTTCTGCTCGTTCTACGATCTCCTTGCTTTCTTTACTTTCCTGGCTTGTTCCATAGCAATCCTCGATGATAGAACTTGCCGTACTAATGAGATTACGAAGGATTGCTTTTTCCAGCACGATCTGCGCATGTGTTTCCAGATTTGCACTAGATGATACTATATCTGTTATTTCGGTAAGATATGCTGCTCCACCTACTCTCTCATATTTATCTCTTTTTTTTAGCTCATCAATAATTGTAATAAGATCAACTTCGATATTTTTATTAAAAAGTTCCTGAATTGCCTGAAATATGTTTCTGTGGGCAGCTTTATAGAAGTACTCTTTTTTTAGAAGCTCAAGCCCTCGTGCGGTTGCCCATTCCTCCAGTAACATTGCACTCAGTACTGCACCTTCGGCATTCAGATCATGGGGAGGAACACGTATGTCGTCCTGATTTTTTATTGCGTTTGTTTTATCTGACATGGATCCTCTCACGTACTTTGTAGTTCTTGCCTGAGCATTTTGAGATCCTCCCAGGCAGGTCGTTTCCATTGCTGATTTCTTAAAAGCGCTGATGGGTGATATGTAACCATAAGTTTACTTTCCTGGAAGGAATAAAATTGTTGCCGCATCGAGCCCAAAGCTTTATCATTTTGTAGAAGTACATTAGCTGCCACTTTTCCAAGTGCACAAATTATTGTCGGTTGTATAATTGAAAGCTGGTTCATAAGATAGGGTAAACACGCTTCTATCTCATCTTCTTCTGGATTTCTGTTTTGAGGAGTTCTACATTTCACAATATTAGTAATATACACCTCATCCCGAGAAAGGTCTATTGCTTGGAGCATTTGGTCAGAAGCTGACCAGCTTTACCAACGAAGGGTGTTCCCTGCTCGTCTTCCTGTTCTCCTGGTCCTTCACCAATAAATACAACCCGTGCATCTCCATCACCCTGACCCCATACAAAAGAATGACGTGTCTTAGCAAGTTTACATTTGATGCAGCTCTGATACTCTCGTTCTAATCTCTGTAAATAATCGTTCTTGGAAATTATCTGAATCTCGGGTTTAAAAACATCATGAATTCCTGACAATTTCAGCAATTCGATCTTCCTGAGTTGAGTTTCAGATAGATTTCTCAATCGACATCCTTACTCGTCAATGATATCTTGCATTTTACCTTCGGGTTTTTCTTCTTCGGGTATGAAATAATCTGGAATATTATGTTCTGCGACATGTTCTAGAGCAATAGTCGTAAGTTTCTTATCAAAACCCATTTGAATTTGGTAAGGAAGCTTAGAGATTCTTTTTAATTCTTCATTTGCGAGAATCAAATATAGAAATGTACAATTATGATCCTCGATAAATCTTTGCATTGATTTGCTATCCATAAATATCTTTTCCTTTGCTTTTTTTCTCTATCAATGTTATTACTTCGTTGCTGACTCGGTCAAGATTGTCGTTGATTACAAACCGGTCATAATAGATACAGTCTACTATTTCGTGTTTCGCATTTTCCAATCTTGTTTCGATCACCTTGGGAGCATCGGTTTTTCTGTTCCTCAGACGTCTTTCGAGCTCCTTCATGCTAGGAGGGAAGATAAAGATCGAAAGCGCATCTGGTCTTCGCTTCATAAACTGCTTCGCGCCTTTGGTTTCTATGGCAAGAATGATATACTTCTCATCTGCAATTACCTCTTCAACCATTTTTTTGCTCGTGCCATAATAATAACCAAGATATTGAGCCCATTCAAGAAAGGCATCTTTGTCGATCATTTTTTGGAATTTTTTTTTACTCACAAAATGATAATCAATTCCTTCCTGCTCTGTTGAACGAATGGGTCGTGTCGTATAAGATATTGAATATACGACATTTGCGCATTTCTCGACCACCATATCACAGACGCTATTCTTGCCAGCGCCAGATGGAGAAGATATAATTATCGGGAAGTATTTTTTATGAACCATAGGGTGTATCTAATTCTTGAATCTGTGATTTTATGTCAAATTTTCTCTTACGACTTGCGAGATATTTTAGTTTGAACTCAAAATATTTTTTTCCGTGATTTTGATGAAAGATCATACCTAATGTTAATTAGTAATTTATTTTTACATTGAAGAACTAGTAGTACAATGGATAGAGTAAAAAAATCATCATAAAATGTTCTATGACAATTTACAAAATTTAATATTTTTTATGGATTAATCAGCATAAATCAGTGAACTATTCCTGATCAATTTTTTCTTTGTATACAGGGAATTGATCTTTTCCACAAATAAGAAGGGTGGTTAGTGGAGCGACATTTCGTGCTTGATCGATGATCTTATCAGCCAGATCCCGGATATCCCATTGTGCATGTATATCCTGACGCAATCGTGCAAAATGACATAACTCTCGCATATTACTTTTGAAAAGTACAAGTTTATGATGGGCATTAGTAAGAATATAATTCTTTACTTCAGGCATACAAGTTGCAAGAACGTGATTGGTTTTTTCGGATTCCTTCATGACCTGTTTGAACCTATCCTGCTTCATAATATTTTTGATACTCTGAGGAATTGTATAGCCAAATAATGAATCATAATCAGTAGTAATAATGGTTGCAAGACGATGTCGTTTTAGCTGGGCAAAGCACGAAGCGCTGATATTCACTTGGTAGAGAAAATCCGAGACTTCGAACTCACGTGGAAATGAATCATGACAAGTTATATCATTAAGAAACCGTTTGACGATCTCCTCTTTATCTCTATTATTCATTCGCTTCACATCTTTCATGACAGTATCAAAATCATTGCCAGTCGACCTGAAAAGTAACGCTGCAATGATCCTCTCATCTGAATTTTTAGAATACATTATGAGTTTACAACGGGGGATGGCATTTTCAGATTCAGAAAGTACCTCTTTACGGTATCGCCGCATATCATAAGTTGAAGGTTCGATGTACCTAATCAGTGACGGAGTTATTTTTTCAACAGATCCTTGTAACGAATCAGCCAGTTGTTTCGCTTCGAACAAAGGAAGTGCATACAATCGCCTAAGTAATCGCTCCAGACTTCGCGCATTGATCGTCATGCCCATTTGGGTTTGTGTAGCCATTGAAAGGACGTATCGAGCGTCTTCTTTTGCTTTGCCTTCTCTCTCACGAGGAACTAGGTCAGTAGTTTGTAAAAAATAGGTTTGAAGTTCTTTAAAGAGTAATGAATACGTCTCATTCTGCGTGTTAATCGTTTTCTTGAATTCTTTGAATAGGTCTCTATCATTTTTGATTTCCTCGGGGATGACATAATCGCCGTCGACTGTCACATAGCGCTGGGATTTTTCTGTAAATGAGGCAAGCCGTGTTTGCTGAACAAATTCAGTGAGATAGCGGGAGATGCCGATGATATCAAAGTTAAAAACTGCATGCTCTGCAACAGAGCTATGTCCCATCTCAAAAACGATATTCTTGTTTGAGTGTCGTGCTTTTTCAACATCTTCAAGGGCGTCCGCACGCAACTCATCAACAGACTTTTTTGATCTGCTTATACGTGCATATGCTGCTGAGATTGTTTCCGGCGTGTAGAGAATCTCTTTGTTCGAAATCTGAGAGACATCAAAATTATACCCAGCGAGAATGACCTTCAATTATACTCCGATAATCGCCAAACTGCCGCTCGCCCCGATTCGATTTGCTCCTGCTTCGATCATAGCTAATGCTGTTTCTGTATCACGAATCCCACCTGCAGCTTTCACTCCCATATAATCACCAACTACTGTGCGCATAAGATCTACATCCTGCACGGAGGTTCCAGCTTTTGAAAATCCTGTAGATGTTTTAACAAAATCTGCACCTGCTTTCTTGGCAATGAGACAGGCAATAATTTTTTCTTCTTCGTTTAAAAGACAGGTCTCGATTATCACCTTGAGGATCGCATCATTCTCATGACAGAGTTCACTCAGTTTTTCAATCTCAGCAAGCACAAAATTATACCCTCCCTGCTTGAGCTCGGCAATATTGATAACCATATCAAGTTCTGTTGCACCTTGCTGGATTGCTTTCTTTGCTTCCTCGACTTTCGTATGTGTCAAATTTGCACCAAGAGGGAATCCTACCACAGCACAGACTGTTCGCTTATTCATCTCACGTTTTGCTAGTTTGACATTACACGGATTGATGCATACTGAAGCAAAATCGTAGGTTCTTGCTTCCTGACACAGTTCTATAACTGCTACGCTGGAGGCATCCGCATTAAGATTGGTATGATCGATAAATGGAGCAATTTCTTGAGGAGTTGAAGGTACATCAATCACAGAATAATTATCATTTTTATAACCGCATACCGCACATTCCAGGCACACTTCATGAGCACCTTTGCATTTACAAGATGAAGACTCATTGAGTGACCATAATTTCAATGCAATTGATTTAATACTATTCATCATGTAGTTCTCTTATGTTTTTTAACAGGATTTTTTTCCTGAAGTTTTACTTTTCTTTTTTTTATCTTTTGTTCAAGAAATTCATCAAAACTAATCGTTGTCAATACACCATTTTCGTCTCTAAGTTGTATGCTATTAGTGAGAAAATAGTTTTTTTCAACAGTCATAACTTTATTTTTATACTTAAATTCCTCTCCAACTTCGGGATATTTCTTTGCTTCTTCTCTATAGAACTCTTCTTCATACGCAAGACAGCAAAGAAGCCTCCCACACACACCGCACAATTTGGAAGAATTCACATTCAAATTCTGATCTTTCGCCATTTGTATAGATACTCTTTCGAAATTTATGCTGAGGTTCTTACAGCACAACTCTCTTCCACAGGGTCCAATACCACCAAGTCTTTGAATTTCCTGACGATCATTTATTTGACGAAGTTCTATTCGTGTCCTGAAAATACTCGCAAGTACTTTTAGAAAAACACGAAAATCTACTCTGCCTTCTGCCATAAAATAAAAAGTAAGTTTATTTCCATCGAATTGATATTCAACATCGACGAGATTCATTTCAAAAGGCTGCTCCTCCAATGCTTTGAGAAACTTATTTTTTGCATCTTCCTCTTTTTCTCGAATGCGTTCAAGCTTTTGAATATCTTCCACACTTGCTGGCCTGATGATCTTTCTAATCATATAATTTTCATGGAGTCCAAGTTTATCTTTTTCAAGAGGAAATTGCCATATACGGCCAAGGTCCGCCCCTTTTTCTGCCTCAACTATGACATACTGTCCTTTGCGAAGCTCTATATCGTTTGTATTTTCGTAATATCTTTTTTCGTCTCGTTTGAAACGAATTTCTACTAAACCGTCCATTATCGTTTCACCTTATGAAATATTTTTCTCAAATGAGAGGATTCATCATAGCATTTTTGAAGCAATGATCTCTCAGCAGTAGTCAATTTAAGATTCCTTCGCTTCTTCACTATCTCTGCAGTTTCCAGCATTTTATGAAGATGCAGATCTCCAAGATGGTCTGCAGTCCCCATACTAAAACAAGGAATAAGTCCACTGAAAAGTGCTGGTGAATAAATATTACACCCCACACCGATGATTGTCCCTGTGTTTATTGTCACATTGATACCTGTCTTAGTATGATCGCCAAATACAGAACCGAAGAACTGCATCTCGGTATTTTTGAAGTTACGGGTTGGATAAAAATATGCTTTGACTGGCTGATAATTATTCTTTAAGTTACTATTATTGGTATCCGCACCAATATTGACCCATTCACCCACATATGAATGACCAAGAAATCCATCATGTTGTTTGTTGGTATAGGATTGAAAAATTGTCTCTTCTACCTCACCGCCTATCTTGCACACTTCACCAATATTTGTACCTTCATATATCTTAGCACTGACGTTTATACGGGAATTCTTACCTATATACACCGGACCCTTTAGTACTGAATTTGCCAGGATATGACTCTTTTCATCAAGTACGATTGGTCCAAGTCTGGCATCAAGTACAACGCCTGGCTCTAGAGTTACATCCTTTTCAATAAAAATATTGTCAGGATTAATCACATGAAAGGAACCATCTTGCAGAAGGAAATTAGTTTTCCCATTGGTAAAATCTGTAAAATCGTATATAAGCTGTTGATGATTACGTTCAACCAGTTGCCAAGTATATTCGTTACAAGTGATATCTGTTTCAATCTTTTTCAGATCAACTATGATTTTATCAAGGTCATTAACGGAGAATTTTTTTGGTTTTTTGAAATGTATTTTTGCAGCAATAAGCGTATCATTATTAAAAAGTCCTTCTCCGACTCTAAGCGTATGCAAAACTGTATGTATGTCGCCTGAATAGATCAATGATCCATGTATGAAGAGAAATTGTCCTTCGTCAAATTCATTAACCGTAATGTCTTGATACCTTTCTTTATATAGGTCTTCTAGTTCCTCTCGAACTAAAAACGATTTCTGTGAATTTTTATAGTGATTGAAAATTCTTGTTTTATGAGAATATATACCACATCTAAGATCAAAAACTGCTCTTGTATAGGTTAATGGTAGGAAATTTTTCCAAGATGAATCTTCAAATATACAAACTTTCATAGGTTTCTCCATCAAGATAGATTATTCTGATACTCATCAATGAGCTTTTGTGAAATTGTTATAGGGTCAGATTTGTTGTCAAATACAATAGCAACGCATTCTCTCATTTCTTTTTCTGGAATGATATTGGTTTTGATGTGAGAGTAGATTGTATCCTGAAGATTACTTAGAATTTCATGTTTTATTCGTGTGTTATGTTTATGGTGAAGTTCAGAAGTATTTTCCTGCTCTTTTTTTAAGTTCATTAGCTCTGTGTACATTTCATCCATGCCGATTTCTTTTGGAGCGACGACCTTTAATATCGGGCGGAATCGATCTTTATTCTGATTGATCTGTTGCAGCATGTTGAGTTCGGATTCGATTTTCTCAACGCCGGGACGATCACATTTATTGATTACAAATATGTCTCCAATCTCCATGATACCTGCCTTCATTACCTGGATACTATCTCCTGAGCCGGGCGTGAGAACCAGCAACACTGCATCGGCATACTTGACGATCTCTATCTCAGATTGTCCTACTCCGACTGTTTCAATAATGATATAGTTACACCCTAATGCAGAGAGTATTGTGATGGCATTATTTGTAGCTGGTGCTAATCCTCCAAGATGTCCTCTTGAGCCCATACTACGTATAAAAACACCCTCATCTGTTGCGTGCTTTTGCAAGCGTATTCTGTCGCCAAGAAGTGCTCCTCCAGAAAATGGACTGGTTGGATCTATGGCGATGACTCCAACCCTAAATCTATCATTCCGCAACTCTTGTATCAACTTATCGGTAATTGTGCTTTTACCCACACCAGGCGCACCGGTGATGCCGATAATGTAGCTGTTCTTTCTATAGGAATAGAGCTGCGAAATAATTTCTTTGAGATGTTCATGGCTTTCTATCAATGAGATGAGTTTTGCAGCAGCACGATGATTGCCTTGTACACATTGTTCAATGAGAAGATCAAGTTTCATATAAGAGATAATTTATTCGTGCTCTTTGATTGATTGAAGGATTTTGTCAATGTCAGCTTTAAAATCTATGGTATATATAATCTTAACGCGTGAATCGTCTTTATCTTTATCAATTGTAGAATAATAACACATACCTTCAATCGTTTCGAGAACATAACCTAAGAGTTGAAGATTATTTTTATCGATTTTGATGATCAGCTCTTCAGAATTCCCCTCAAGCTTTGTTCTTGAGACTACTTCAAAATTCATGTATATTCCTTTTTATTCAGGATAAAGCGTATATTCCAGCACCTCATCCATACTAGTAACTGGAATAATATTTAAGCCCTTCTTAATCTGTCTGGGTATCTCGGTAAGTTCTCTTGCATTCTTTTTTGGAATAACCACATTTTTTATTTTTCCACGCTGTGCGGCGACAAGCTTTTCTTCTAGTCCGCCGATTGGCAGCACATCTCCCATTAGTGTGATCTCGCCAGTCATTGCATAATCGACACGAACTTTTCTTCCTGACAATGCTGAAATGATGGAAACTGCGATAGTGATTCCAGCAGATGGTCCATCCTTTGGAATTGCTCCTTCCGGTACATGAACGTGAATATCCTTGCTTTTATAAAAATTCTTATCTAAGCCAAAATCTTTGTAATGTGCTCTTGCGTAGCTGAGGGCAGCATTGGCAGATTCCTTCATAACTTCACCGAGTTGTCCGGTTAGTGCCAGATTTCCCTTGCCGTCAATGACAAGAGCTTCGATCTGTAACAACACACCACCTACAGAGGTCCATGCAAGGCCATTTGCAATACCCACATCATCTACTTTTTTTATATCTGAATAGAGATATTTCTCAACACCAAGGTATGTTCTTACGCTCTTTGCAGTGACTTTATACTTCTTTTTCTTTTTATTTTTCAGATATTCTCGAACAATCTTTCTTAGGACAGAAGCAATATTACGCTCAAGATTTCGTACCCCTGCTTCACGAGTATAATTCCGAATAATATGTAAAAAAGCATTTTCTGAGAATTCAACATTGATCTTGTTATTGAATCCATGTTTTTCTATTTGTTTCGGAAGAAGATAACCTTCTGCGATTTTATACTTTTCATATTCTGTATATCCAGGCAGAGTAATAACTTCCATTCTGTCTCTGAGTGCTGGTGGAATGGAATATAGGTTATTTGCAGTAGTGATAAAGAGAACCTGAGAGAGATCATATCCTACCTCGATATAATGATCGTGGAATTCATAATTCTGTTCGGGATCAAGTACTTCAAGCAGTGCAGCAGAAGGATCACCACGAAAATCCATACTCATTTTATCAACTTCATCAAGCATGATCACCGGATTTTTTGAACTAACCCTTTTCATAGCTTGTATGATAATGCCCGGCATGGCACCGATATAAGTTTTTCTATGCCCTCGAATTTCTGCTTCATCGCGGATACCACCGAGAGATAGTCTGACAAATTTGCGATTTAGTGCTCTGGCGATTGACTGTCCAAGAGAAGTCTTCCCTACTCCCGGAGGACCGACAAAGCAAAGAATTTGTCCTTTGACCTTTCGAACCATCTTAAGCACTGCAAGGTATTCAACAATTCTTTCTTTAATCTTTTTTAGTCCATAATGATCCTTATCGAGTATCTCCTCAGCAATTTTAAGTTCAAATTTTCCTTTTTTTGGTGTACCCCAAGGAAGATCTGCCAGCCAGTTGAGATAATTTAGGGATACTGAATATTCTGGAGAAATCGGATTGGTTCTACGTAATTTATTCAGTTCATACTCTACTTTTTCCTTTGCTTCTTCAGTGAGTTCGAGTTTCTCAAGCTTTTTCTCGAGCTCATTGACTTCAATGTTCTGTTCATCCGAAAATCCAAGCTCTTTCTGAATGGCTTTTAATTCCTGGTTGAGAAAATATTCCTTTTGTGATTTAGTAAGTTTGCTACGTACCTCACCGGCAATTTTTTTTCTTATTTTTAGGATTTCCAGTTCTTTTGAAATATATTCAATGAGTCCAAAGATGCGCTCCATGAGTTTTTCTTCAAGAAGACTTTGCTTGATTGATAGATCAAGTTCGATATTAGAGCAAATATAATCCACCTTATCTTCATAGGATTTGAGATTCTCATAGGTGATAAGCACATCGTCAGAAAAATTTCTACTCAGTCGTCCATATTCCTTGAAATCATGCTCGAGGGTTTGCATGAGGGCGAGATTATCTGGTGTTTCTGGAAAACTTTCCTTTGGAATCATTTCAATCTGTGCACTCGTAAATTCATCAGAGGATATCAAATCCTTGATTCGTGCTCGCTGAAATCCTTCTACAAGAATACGAATAGTCGCATCTGGCATTTTCAATATCTGCAATATCTGACATACCACACCTATTTCATACAGGTCTTCCATAGTAGGATATTGAGTATCTGCAGATCTTTGGGCTACACAAAAGATAATCTTGTTCGTGTCGTATGCTTCTTCTGTGGCTTTGATGGATTGTGGCCTCCCAATAACAAGTGGAATAATCATCTGCGGAAAAATCGCAATGTTTCGTGTTGGTATTAGTGGAAGCATGTTATCTTTTTCTGCAATTATTTTATCCGTCATACTTTATATTTCACCTCAATTTTACATAAAATTGTACTCACATGAAAAGGAATGTCAATAGACAGCACGATTTCAAGAATTCTAACTTCTTACTCATTAGAGAGATAGCACAGCAATTTCTTGACAGGGCAAACATGGTAAAGGGTTTTGGATTCACGTCGGGATGTAGCGCAGCCCGGTAGCGCGCTTCGTTCGGGACGAAGAAGTCGCCGGTTCAAATCCGGCCATCCCGACCATTACTTTACCAAATACGTTAGTTAAACTCTTTATTTTTTTAAGGTCTGTAAATAATCAGCAATAAGAAAAAATATGCCAAATAAAATAAATGGATTTGCAGCAAGAAAATAATTTTCGTGTTGCAAAATAATATTGCTTCGAGGGAAGAAGATCTTGTCAATAATCCCAAGAAGTAACAAAACAGCGGCAATTATAGCACTTAGTTTAGCTAATATTTTAAACATATTGTTTTCTCCATCATGTTTATATCCGTGCTGTATCTAATGGATACTAATTATTTCTTCTTATGACGATTCTTCTTCAGTCTCTTTTTACGTTTATGCTTATTAATCTTTGCTTTTTTTCTTTTTTTTCCGCAAGGCATTAAAACTCCGAATATTAGTTATTATCCATCACTTCATTGATGAAAAATTTAGAAAATTTAAAGGTTGGAATCACTCTTTCAGGAAGATGAACCAGATCCTTTGTGTTAGGATTTCTTGCAACTCGAGCTTTGCGAACTCTATTTTTAAAAGTACCAAAACCCCTCAATTCAATATGTTCTCCATTAATCATACTCTCTTTGATATTATCAAGCAGAGCGTCAACAATGATTTTGGTATCTTTCAGAATTATACCCGTCTCCTGAGAAATTGCTTGAATTAAATCAGCCTTGGTCATCGAGCCTCCTGGAAGATTTTATTTCTGTAATTATCGACTAATTTGCAGATTACAAATCTCCTGTCAAATTTTTGTGAAAAAAATTATTTTTTGGCAAAAAGATTGACATTCAAAATTATATTAAGAATTTCTCTACATGATCAGGGGGAACCATGGAAAAAAAGATTGCAGAAAATTTTCTCTATCATATCTGGGATGAGCAACATTTGAAGAAATCGCTTCAAACATCAAATGGATTAGATCTTAAAATTCTATTCCAGGGAAAATGGAATACCGATGCCGGACCTGACTTCATAAACAGTATACTACTTCTGAATAATGAAAAAGTGCAGGGTGATATTGAGATTCATAGAACTGAGTATGATTGGAAAGCTCATAACCATCAAGAAGATTCAAACTATAATAATGTGATACTTCATGTAGTGTTTGAAAACGAGCATAATAAAGAATTTACTATTACTGAAAATGGAACAAAAATACCTATCCTCGAGCTGAGAAATAATCTTGATCAACAGCTTGAAAAACTCTGGAAACGCTTTGGTGGGAAGCCATTTGATACAACTCAAAAAGGAACAATCGAATGCCAGCTTTCAAGAGAAATCACCAAGAAAGTATTAGAAAACATACTCAAAAAAATGGGATTACAAAGGTTTAATAAGAAATGCAAACGCTTTTCGGCAGAGCTTGTTAATTCTGATTTTAACCAAATCCTCTATGAAGGAATTTTCGAAGCGTTGGGGTATTCAAAAAACAAAAATGCATTTTATAAACTGGCAAAATTACTTTCTTATAAAAGACTTCAAACACTCATCAAAGAATGTAAAGATGAAAATGACCTTTTCTCTATACTTCTATATGCCAGCGGATTAACCTTGGAAGATTATCATTTTGAGTGGGTCGAAGAATCTTTACTTGAACGTAACAGAGAAATGATCTCAAAACTCGATATGCTGATCGAACCGATAAAAAAAAGTACCTGGAACTTCTTCAGAAGCAGACCACAGAATCATCCAGTTAATCGCATGTGGCAGATCACCCCATTTCTGTTTCATACGATGCAGAGAGGAAACTTGATCAACAGCATCATCTCGATATTCAGCGTCCCAGATACCACAGTAGTACAGACAAAGGAAATTGAAAAACATTTCATTGAACTTCTTGAATTTCCAGAACGTTCCTCTATAGGAAAATCTCGATGCAGAGATATATTCGCAAATATCGTACTTCCAGTATCATTCGTGTACGCTCAAACCCTTAATTATATTGCTATGCAAGAATTCATCCTGAAAGTATATTCGGGATTATCCAAACTTTCTGACAATCATATTACCAAGTATATGAAGTTGCTTTTCAAAGACCAATTATCTTTTCTTGTCACCCTTGAGATACAACAGGGAATGATACAACTGTATTATCAATTCTGCGCACATCATGAATGTGAAAATTGTACAAACAATCTTATACAAAAATAGCAGATCCTTACCTACAAAATATTGACAACCCTCTCGCAGAATTTCCCACTGGATTACAAAAAAATGAGTATTCCAATAGTCGCAATCGTCGGTCGTCCTAATGTGGGCAAATCAACTATCTTCAACAGGTTGGTGGGCAAGAAGCTTGCCATCGTTGACCCTCAATCAGGAGTAACACGAGACAGGAAGTATTATCATACAAAATGGAACGGATTTCCTTTTATTGTTGTTGATACTGGAGGGATAGTTCCCAGTACAAAAGATACTATGGAACGTTCTATCACCGCTCAGGCACAGATCGCTATCGAAGAAGCAGATGTCATCCTCTTTGTAGCAGATTCCAAGACCGGTGTTACAGATTTTGATGAACAGATCGCAAGGATCCTGCTCCCTATTCAGAAAAAGGTTATCTTTGCAGTGAACAAAGTAGATTCTGAAAAAGATGAACTTGAAATGTACGAATTTCTGAATCTCGGGCTTGGTAATCCGATCGGTATTGCAGCGATAAATGGAAAACACTTCTCCCTTCTCCTTGATGAGATCATAGCTGTTTTACCAGAAAACGATGATGCGACTGAGCTTGATTACGATGCGATAAAAATCGCAGTAGTAGGAAAACCCAATGTCGGGAAATCATCTCTTGTCAACAAGATCATGGGGCAGGAAGCTGTAATAGTTACTGATATACCTGGTACTACAAGGGATTCTGTACATTTGAATTTTGATTTTGAGGATCATAAATTTACTATCATCGACACAGCGGGTCTCAGAAGAAAGAGTAGAGTCAAGTTCGGTATCGAATATTTTAGTAATGTAAGAAGTCTGAGAAGCATAGAAAACGCAGATATTGTACTTGTTCTGCTGGATGCTCGTGAAGAGATCTCGGTGCAAGATAAACGGATTATAGAATATTCCCAATCTGAGTATAAAGGCATCATTCTTGTAGTTAATAAATGGGATCTTATCGATAAAGAAACTGGAACTTCAAAGAAGTTTGAGGATGAGATATATTATTCTTTGAATTTCGTTAACTATGCCCCTATTATATTCATCTCTGCAAAAACAGGAAAGCGGGTTGATAAACTCCTCGATCTTGTTCTCCATGTCAATCAGCAACTACATAAGAGGATTTCTACGCACGAAATGAACGAATTCCTCAAAAGCATTATCATCAAAAATCCTCCCAAACATCAGACACATAAACGTATAAAATTTTACTACGCCTCACAAGTAGATACAGATCCCCCAGTATTTATCTTTTCTGTGAATAATCCCACGCTTGTTGCTGAAAATTATAAACGATATATTTTGAATCAGATTTATACGACATTCGGATTCGAAGGCGTAACATTGAAATTAAAATTTAAGGGACGATCATGATACTATTAGCAGCGCTTGTGATCTCATATCTACTGGGAGCAATCCCCAGTGGATTTATTTTGGGAAAGCTCATAAAAAAAATTGATATTCGTGACCACGGCAGTAAGAACATCGGTGCAACGAATGTGCTTCGGACTCTCGGTGTTGTGCCTGGAATTATTTCACTTGTGTTCGATTTTTTCAAGGGTTTTCTTGCGATCGAAATTGGTAGATACTTACTTGAACTCTCTTGTAACAACACTATTTTTGGTTTCAATCCCTGCCTGGATTATTCTAATCCACAGATTTATCAGTTCGCACTTGTAGCTATTGGCATAGTAGCTATTGTTGGGCATATATACCCAGTCTTTCTAAAATTTAAAGGTGGGAAAGGAATGGCTACCGGCGCTGGAGTATTCGTGAACCTTCTCCCTATTCCATCAATCATCGCTTTTTGTATGTTTATGCTCGTTGCAGCTATCTCAAAGTATATCTCTCTTGCCTCCATTTCAGCGGTTGTAACATTCTTTGTCGTAGAATTAGTACGCAATATTCCCAACTTCAGAGAATATCCCCTTCTGATACTCACGACCTTGATTGCTGTACTCATCATCTTTCGTCATAAGGATAATATCTCACGCTTGAAGCAAGGTACGGAATCCAAAATCTCATTTAAAAGAAAAACGGAAGAATAGTAATGTGCGGAATAATTGGTATCTATCAGAAAAATCCTGATGTTAAAAATGCGAGTAAATTAGCAGTGCTCGGGCTTTTTGCAGAACAGCATCGAGGACAGGAAAGTTGTGGTATAGTATATCATGATGGGACACAGTTACAACTGACAAAGAAAATGGGATTGGTAAAAGAAGTATTTCATGAAGATATACTCAAGGATATGAGATCCCGTATTGCAATCGGGCATGTCCGTTATCCTACAAAAGGTTCTTCGGATATTCACAATGCCCAACCTCATGTTCTAAACAACCTATCCGGTGCACAATATGCGCTTGCAAGTAATGGTGATCTGGTCAATTATAAGGAATTAAGAGAAGAGCTAGAACAAAAGAATGTACTCTTTGAATCTGGCAATGACGGTGAGCTTATTCTTAAATATATTGTATATAAACACGAAAAAGAGGATCTTTCGATCATAGATTCGATAAAGAGTGTGATGGAAAACTTCAAAGGTTCTTTTTCGACAATATTGCTCGTGAAGGATGAATTCTATGCTTTCCGGGATGCCTACGGCAATCGACCTTTTATCTTTGGCGAAATAGATGATGAGACCTATATTTTTGCCTCTGAATCCTGTTGTATTGATATCATGAAAGCTACCTTTGTGAAGGAAGTTGCACCTGCAGAAATACTTCATATCGATGATGAAGGATTACGATCATATAAACTAAATCCCAATGAATATCGCACCCGAGATAAGACTGCTCATTGTGTGTTTGAATTGATTTATTTTTCCCGACCGGATAGTGTTGTGTATGATCATTCGGTCTATTCCTTCCGGGAATCACTTGGAAAACAACTTGCAAAAAAGGAAACAGTTACACCGGATATTGTAGTCCCTGTACCTGACTCTAGCAACTTCATTGCCCTTGGGTATGCCAAAGAAATGAATGTAGAATTCAGCCTGGCTCTGATAAGAAATCACTATGTGGGAAGAACTTTTATTGCGCCTGAACAGACCATTCGGGATGAGAATGTCGTCCAGAAATTCAATCCCCTTCCAGGCTATCTTAAGGGCAAAATCGTGACGCTGATCGATGATTCAATTGTGCGTGGAACAACGCTTCAGAAGATTGTAAAGATGGTTCGCAAACATGGCGCAAAAGAAGTACATGTGCGCATTGGTTCCCCTATGGTCAAGTATCCATGCTATTATGGAATTGATACGCCAACCTATGAGGAGTTAATTGCAAACCAAAAAACAGTCAAAGATATTGCAGGATATTTGAAAGCAGACTCCCTTCGTTACCTGAACGTCGAAGAATTAAAAAATCTGGTTAACGATAAGAAAAATTTTTGTTTTGCTTGTTTTGATGGAAAATATCCAATTGGTTCAAAGGAGTAAGATGTATTTAGACGAAATAAAGCTCAAGGAAATTTTTTCAGAGATACAGTCGAAAAAGATACTTGTCATCGGTGATCTGATGCTCGATCATTACATTATCGGAGATGTGGAAAGAATCTCACCAGAAGCTCCGGTACAGGTAGTGAAAGTTGAACAGGAAAAATTCGGACCTGGTGGCGCTGCGAATGTTGCACAGAATATCAAGGCACTTGATGCTGAACCACTTATAATCGGCATGGTCGGTGATGATGAGAGCGGTAGTAAACTCAAGCAGATCTTCCTTGAGAACCACATTTCTGATGAAGGAATTATTGCAAGTACTTCCCATCCAACCACACAAAAAACGCGCGTGATCGCTCGTAGCCAGCAACTGGTCCGTATCGATTTTGAAAAAGATGAAGATATTGATCATTCAGTGTACAAACAGATCGAGCAGTACGCAAATAAGATCATTTCCCAGGTAAATGGTATTATCCTTCAGGATTATAATAAGGGACTGCTCTCAAAGAAGTTGATTCACCTTTTTACTACACTCGCAAAAGAACATGATATCCCGATAGGCGTCGATCCAAAAGCAAAAAACTTCTTTGAATATAAGGATGTTACGGTTTTCAAACCAAACAAGCTTGAAACGGAAAAAAATCTCCAATATGAAATAGAATGTGATGATGACCTACAGGTGATCGCACAAAAGTTAATGGATAAATTACACTGCTCATACATCGTGATCACGCTTGGGTCAAAGGGTATGTTCATATATGATAATCATAAGAAGAACTGGCTGATTCCCACCTTCTCGCAGGAAGTATATGATGTATCCGGCGCAGGAGATACGGTTATCAGCACTCTCATGTTGGGACTCTCTGCTGGTTGTGATATTAAAGAAGCTTCGATAATTGCTAACCATGCAGCAGGTGTGGTGTGCGGCAAAGTTGGTGCTGCAACTGCTACCCCAGATGAGATCATCGCATCATTTAAGAAATGGAATAACGCATGATAGTCACAAGAGGAAGAATCTGTGAAATAGCTCGCGAGCTTCATAATGCAGGCAGAAAGATTGTGTTCACCAATGGCTGCTTTGATCTAATACATCGAGGTCATGTTGAATATCTCAACGCTGCAAAAAAGCTTGGGGATATTCTTATCATTGGCTTGAACAGCGATGAATCGGTAAGGTGTCTTAAAGGTGTGGATCGCCCCATCAATTATGAACAGGACCGTGCAGTCGTACTTGATAATCTCATTGCAGTTGATTATGTCTGTATTTTTGATCAGGACACCCCGTATGAACTCATCCAGATCGTGCAGCCTGATGTACTCGTCAAAGGTGGAGACTGGGCTGTTGATGAGATCGTGGGGAGCGATATTGTGCTTGACCGAGGAGGCGAGGTGAGGAGTCTGCAATTCATCGAAGGAAAATCCACCACAGATATCATCGAAAAAATCAAAAATTCATAAACCCTGTCACCCTGAGATTCTCGAAGGGTGACACTAAAAAAATTAGTGCTTTCACCTAACGCTACATATGAATTATTACCAGCATTGCACACTCTGTCCACGCAAATGTAAGGCAGATCGTACAAAAAAGCAAATCGGCTTTTGTGGTGAGACAGATCAACTTCATATCTCAAGTATCGGGGCTCATTTTGGAGAAGAACCCCCTATTTCCGGTACGAATGGTTCAGGAACTATTTTCTTCACCGGTTGTTCGCTGAAGTGCTGTTTCTGCCAGAATTATCAGATATCCTTTGATGGAATGGGAAGCTTTTATACCAGTGATGAAGTCGCAGACAGCATTGAACAACTGATCCAATTCTATGGCATTCACAATGTGAACTTTGTCACCCCTGATCATTTTTACCCTCATACGATTGAGATCATAAAATTTCTCAGAAAACGTGGCAGTGGAATTCCTATTGTGTATAATACATCAGGATACCAGAAACTCGAATCTCTCCATATGCTTGAGAAGTATGCTGATATCTACATGCCGGATTTCAAATATGCAGATAGACGACTCGCTAAACTGCTCTCTCATGCAGAAGATTATCCAGAAAGAGCACTTGAATCTCTTATCGAGATGGTCAGACAGAAAGGTTTCTTGGATTCCTTTATCGAGGATAAACCGATTGCAACAAAAGGTGTACTGGTTCGTCATTTGATACTTCCTCAACACACTCAGAATTCAAAGGATGTACTGACCACACTATTTATCGAATTTGGGAAAGATATTCCTCTCAGTCTTATGTCGCAGTATTACCCTCCTGCACGTTTGATGCAGGAGAAGAATGCCGATGTAAAGTTTTTAAAGAGACGAATTACGTTAGAAGAATTTGAAGAAGTATATGAACACGCGTTAAGTCTTGGATTTACCAATATGCTGGTGCAATTTCCACAGGATTTTGTATCAAAGGAAGATAAGACGGATTTTACTCCCGATTTCAGTAATGAAAAACCATTTAAGGGGAATAAGTAGGGCACAGATCCAGCCAGCTGGCGGACAAGTTCACACTGATTGAACTGCTTTTCGCTGATTACAATTTAATATCCTAATTGTCATCCTCGAGGAGTAAGTTTTAACTTGCTCCGAAGGATCTCCCAGATTGATAATCTATCGTTCTTGCGAGATTCTTCTCCGTCGGCTGAGGGATACGACTCGACATGACCGCGGGATAAAGAAAAAGGGCTGAACGAATCAGCCCCGAATATATCTAGATTGTCATACTGAGGTTCTCGAAGTATGACATCAAGTAAAATAACTTATTTCATCAATATCATACGTCTGGTTGCGTAGTCTTTGCCATTGACCTTGATAGAATAGAGATACACTCCATTTGAAAGGGTTTTACCAGCATCATTCTTTCCATTCCATTCAAACTCAACCTTCTCGTCCGCAGTTGCCATGACTGATGCATAGGATTTTATCAACTCACCTTTCACATTATAAATAGCAACATCGACCATGCCGGTTTGTGAAAGGACAAAGGAGATCGTGGTGTTTTGTGAGAAGGGGCTTGGATCTGCTGAGATATTGTATGCTGTGGGAGGTGTAACCTGCTGACCAGGATCATCCGGATGAGGAATGGTTATCTGCGCCACTCTATCAAAATGATGAATTGTTCCGCTGTAGTCCAAACTCTCAAGCCAGTAGTAATAGGTCTGTTCAACTTGAAGTTGTTCAAGGTCTTCATACAAATATGACTGAGGCTGTGTGGTGGTGCCATGTCCGGGTATCATATCTGAGATCTTGTGTGCTGCAGTGAAATTTTCCTCAGTATTTCTGTAAATGAACCAGCCCATGTTGTCATTTTCTGACTGTGTTAACCAGTAAAGGGTAGGTTTGCTGTTGAGATATTGCGCGGTGAAAGAGGAAAGGGTTACAGGAAGAGTTTGATTATCTTCTACACCAAAACCATTACATCCACCAGTTCCTGCAGGATTTGAACTAATCGTTTCAAATCTTGTACTTGGATCAGTCCATCCGTCTGTGTCCCCAGTATTTATTCCAGTCTTTAATCCAATATTTTGATTAGCAGTACTTACGCCATTTCCAGACCATGCTGAGCCGGGGTCATTACCAGGATTACCAAAAACGTCTTGTATAACACCACCTAGCTTAATTACATATGAATCATTACCGTTGTGATTAATATCGTTATCATAATAATATGATACGGCTGGATAATTATCTTCCACATAATCATACAAAGCTTCTCCATCTTGGTCACTACCACATACTATAACATCTCCAGAGGCTAAAGTACCACTAGAAAGAGTGTAAACTGTTGATGGTGAAGCACCATTTGAACCTCTCTCAATAGTCAAATTGTGAGTTGAAAAATCAATAGTTGATTGTCCACTATTCCATAATTCTAAACCTTTAGGGTGTGAACCACTATTGGTTTCAATATATTGACTAATAATTAAATCAGCAAATATACTGTTACTGATAATTAATAAAATGAATATTATTCCAATTTTCTTCATCTTTCTCCTTTCCAGTTTTGAATACTTAATTATTCCAACTGGCTCTATATTTTTTTAGTTTTTCTTTATATTCATTATCATGCAAACTTAAAATTGAGACTGCAAGGTAGGCAGCATTCTTTGCTCCGGAATTACCAATACCAACGCCAGCAACCGGGATACCTTTTGGCATCTGCACAATAGAATACAGCGAATCAATACCATTCAATGCAGAGCCGGGAAGGGGAACACCAATTACGGGAATCGTTGTCATTGCAGCAACAACACCAGGAAGGGCAGCAGCCATTCCAGCAAGGGCAATTATTACCTGTATTCCATTCTTTTCCGCATCTTTGGCAAGTTTTTCTGTTCTTTCCGGATTTCTATGGGCGGAAGAGATGTGCATGTCATAGGGTACACCAAAATCTTCGAGCACCTGCTGAGTTTGCTCTACATACTGCATATCAGACTTACTGCCTGCAATTATTCTTACTAATATTTTCTTTTCCATAATTTTATACATTCTACCAAAAGAATGTTAATTACTTATAAAGATTTGTGAAAATTCCTGTAAAGTTTTTCAATATTGCGAATTTTTTTCTTTCTGTCCTATCCTAAACATCACTTCATTTATTATAGCAAGGAGTTTAACTCATCTCTTTTTTATGGAGTAAAACAACTGCGTTGTTTTATGTAAAATCACCCCAATAGAATAAGAGTACATTACTATAGGGCAAGCGGATTTTGCACTCCAAAGGTCTAAAACATTGAACCACTTCTTAGAAGCAGGACTATTTTTGTGAATTACTTCTAGAACTGTGACGCTTCCTCAACTTTATGCATTCTCATTACTAATCCTAAACGCTGTAAGCGTGTTATATTGTTGCCCAATGCGTGAACGTTGGGTAAAAAGAATGAAATAAACTTCAAGCGCCATCGGTGCGGCATATTTGCTATAAGAAAGGCGAGAACTTGCATTCTCGCCTTGTAATTATTTGTTGTACCTTGCATTACTTCTTCTTTTTACGTCCACATTCTACACATTCATCAAATTTCTTATGTGTTTTGAATCGTGTGAGTCCAAGTTTTCCGAAGATAGAATCAATATAGGAATAGACAACTGGAATGATGAAAAGCGTGAGAATAGTCGCAAATGCAAGACCAAATGCAATACTGACCGCAATAGGCTTCCAGTCCTGCACTTCACTCGAGCTGGAAAGAAGAATTGGCATGAATCCAGCGATCGTAGTAACTGTGGTCATGATAATCGGGCGAAGTCGAACCGAACCGGCATTGATAAGTGAATTCCATCTATCAACGCCATGTTCACGTTCTCTGTTCACAAAATCGACAAGTACAAGCGAGTCATTGACCACAACTCCAGCAAGTGCAAGCACGGCAATCAAGGTCATGAGGGAGAATGGCAAACTCGTTATGATCAATCCGAAAATAACTCCAATGATCGCAAATGGAATTGTCAGCATTACTATAAACGGCTGTACATAGGAATTGAACTTTGCAGCAAGAATAGCAAAGATCAGGATCAGTGCAACAACAAGTGCGATGTAAAGAGAGTTATATACCTCTGTTCTCTGTTGAGTGACACCTCCGTACTGCAATTGATATCCGGGAAAACGCTCGGTGAAATTGCTGAGTAGTCCCTCCTGTCCTGTAAGCATATTGCCTTTCAGGATTGAAGTAACTTCATCTGGTGTTTGCTTAACTACCTTTCCATTTTCATTGAAGGTTGTTGTATTTCCAGTTACTGTCAGCACCCTATTTCCGTTATAATGCTGAATTTGTGAATATCCCGCAGATATTTCAAAATCCGCAAGTTCCTTGAGAGGTATTAGATCGCCGGTTCTTGTTGCGATTTTCAACTCCCGCAGATCAGATACATCATTTATCTGTTCTTCTTTCACTCGCACAACAATATCATACTCATCTAGTTCTGCACCACGGAATTGAGAGATAGGAGCACCGTAGGAAGCAATCGATACCAGTGACGAGATATCATTCACGGTCAATCCATTTAAACCAAGCTTTTCATGCCTGGGCAATATCTTTATCTCCTTTTTCCCATCATCCATATTAGTTTCAAGATCAGTAACACCCGGTATATTTTCCAGCACAGAGATCACATAGCTTCCGATGCTTTCCAGCTTATCGATATTATTTCCTATAATGCGCAATTCAATATCTGCATCAGTGGGAGGACCTCCCCTTTCACCTTCTATGAATTTATAAGAAAAAAGACCAGGAACTGTCTCTAGAAATTTTCTGATCGTTCCTTTTATTTGCTCTACAGAATAGGTAAGATCATTTGCGTCGAGAAGATCAATTTTCACTTCTGCATTGGAGGTTTCTATCTGCGTTCGATGATTCTCGGTATATTGCCCGATGGTGGTCACGATCGCTTCAACATCTTTACTCTCATCCATGTTCTGTATGAAATCTTCAATCTTGGTCACGACATCGTCAGTTTTTTCCAGACTCGTTCCAACTGGTGTTTCAAGATTAAGAATAATTGTCTTGGGAGTTCCAGAAGGGAAGAATTCAAATTTTACCAATCCCATTCCAAGAGCACCAATTGCCAGAAATAAAGCAATAATTATCAGAATAACAGGAATGAATCGATATTTCAGTGCACGTTTTATAAGATATTGATACCATTTCACTAACCAGTTGTGCAGCTTATGTGTTTTATCTTGTAGATTTTCAACTGTCTTTTTACTGAAATCAGCGATGTGCGAGGGAAGGATGATAAGGCATTCAAGCAATGAGGCAAAGAGTGCGATAGAAACCACAATGGGAAACACACTCAAGAACTGACCCATCACACCACTCATCAGAAGCATGGGAAGAAATGCGGCAACAGTTGTTGCTACGGCAGCAATCACAGGCCACATGATCTCGTTTGTACCTTTAATTGCAGCTTCCTTAGCACTCATGCCCTGCTCACGGTATCTATGAACATTCTCGAGAACGATAATCGCATCATCAACAATCATTCCGATGACAAGGATCAATGCAAATAAACTCAAATTGTTCATGGTAACCCCAAGCAAATCCATGATAAGAAACGTGAGGAAGAAGCTGAAGGGAATACCCCAGGCAGCGAATAACGCATTTCTCCATCCTATAAAAATGAACAGTGTGATGAAAACCAATATTATACCAAGTAGTGCATTGTTACCAAGAGTATTAAGACTATTCTTCACTTCAATAGAACCATCATTTCTAACCTCAAGATTCAAGCCGGGAATGTTTTTCTGAAAAGCTGTGGAATTCTCTCGAACATCTTTCATTACCCTGAGGATATTTCCCTCTGCATCCATATATATATTCACATTAACAGCTTTGTCGCCATTGAGTTTTCCAATCGTGACCTTTTCCTCTAGTGTATCAATAACTGTGGCGACATTTCCTATACGTATTGCTCTTCCATTACTGTCCATCTTCACAATTACATTCTCGATCTCATCGATGGTCTCAAATTCGCCAATCGTACGTATGAGGAATTCTGCACGTCCAAAACGGATATCGCCTGCAGGTACATTTTTATTTCTGTTCGTAATATTATTGATGAGATCGTATATGGATAATCCATACTGATCAAGTTTGTTCACATCACCTTCAATCCATATCTCTCTATCTCTTGTACCGGCGATCTCAACATTTGCTATATTATGTAAATCAAGAATCTCATCCTTATAGTCATCAGCGATCTCGCGAATAGCATTCTCGGAGAAATCTCCTCCAAGAGCTACCGTACAGATCTCATTTACTTCGCGCATATTAAGTCGTACAAGAATCGGATCATCTGCATCATCCGGTAGATCGGTGACGTTTTGCATTTCGGTATTCAGGTCCGACCACAGCTGATCGATATCCGCCCCAGGATCCAACCTGATGAATATAGTAGCTCTCCCTGCAGAACATGTTGATTCATAGAAATCGATATCATCAAGGTCCTGTATCTCTTCTTCGATCTTGTTTACTACAAGATTTTCCATCTCCTCTGGTGATACTCCACGGTAGGAGACAACAATATAGAAAGCACCAAATTCAACAGAAGGCATCTCTTCTTTTGGCATGTAAATAAGCGAATAAATACCAACGATGAACACAATCACCATTATCATATTGATCAGTTTACTGTGTTCAACAGAAAATTTTGCTATTGACATGAGAACTCCTTATGATGCATCATGTTGATACACAGATTTGATCTCTACTTTAGTGCCTTCCTGCAGGCTTTCATATCCTTCACGAACAAGCATATCTCCTGGCTTAAGTCCCTCTTCAATGATAACATCTCTATCAACTTCATTACCAAGTTTTACCATGACTCTATGAGCGACATTCTCATCATCGATAATGTATACTAATCTGTCATCATACTTTTCTATAATGTTATTCAATGAAGTATATATGACATTGGTATATACCTGAGCGAGAATATATCCTTCGACCACCATACCTGGCAAGAGAGTGCCTGAGGGATTTTCAAGTTCAATCTCAATAGGATAATTTGCTGTTCCAGCAAGAGGTTTGATGCCGATACCCGTGATGATTCCTTTGAATTCCTTTTTATAATTATCGTATCGTATACTTACATTCTGACCAATGCTTACATCCATTATGTCGCCTTCACCGATACCGGTTTTAATCACTAGCTTTTGGGAATTCACAAGCGTGCATACAGGTGTACCGGCAGCGACCATTTCTCCTACTTCGAGAGCAATACTTGTGATATAACCTGAGACAGGTGCGACAAATTTTGAATTATTCAAGGTTCTCTTTGCACTTTCGAGTCCGGCTTTCGCAGCTTCAAAACTTGCAAGAGCACTCTTGTAGCTGATCTGTGCATTTAGATAATCCACTTTGGATGTTTTATCTTTATCGTACAACGCCTTTGTTGTCGTGAGATTGAGTTGTGCAGATTCGTGTGATGCTTCTGCAGCGAGGAGGGATGCCTGTGCCTGGTCGACCATATTCTGGTAATCAGCATTATCAATTCTGCCGATGGCCTCGCCCTTGTTCACCCAGTCTCCGAGATGTTTATAGATCTCGACGACTTTACCATTAACCTCACTTGACAGCGTGATATCGGTTATTCCTTCGAGAGTACCCACAATTTTAATATATTCCTTAAGCTCCTGGGGCTGAACAATTTCTACAATGACAGGCGAGAGTGCAGCTTCTCTTTTAATGCCACCAAATCCACCTGAAGGTCTTGTGCAAGCTGACATCATGACAAGCGAAATCATCATCAGAATAATGATTATTGTTGTTTGTTTTCCTCTTTTCATTTGTATATCTCCTTATCTTTTCATTTCAATTAGTTGTGTTACTATATCCTCTTCAGAACCAAGTAACTGCTGTAGTGCAGAACGGGCTCGTAAGAAATCATAGAGTGATTGCACATATTGATTTTGAGCAGCTAAATACATTGTCTGTGCTGCAAGCAATTCGTTGGAGCTGCTCAATCCCTGAGCGAAAAATTCCTGTACCTGATCATAGGATTCTCCAGCTTGCTCTCTAGATTCACGTGAAGCAATTATAGAGTGTGCTGAAGAAACCAAATTCAAAACCTGACTTTTGATGCCTGTGATGATCTCTTGCCTACTGTCCTGTAATTTATATTTCACTTTTTTAAAATCATGATGTGCTTGTGCAAACCCAGTTGCATTGTCTATAATCGGAAATATAGGTAGTGAAGCTGAAAGCGAAATAGTTTGATTATCCGTATAGTTAGAAGAGAAGTTATATTTACTCCAATTCTTCGAGAATGACAGGTTGATCGATGGTAGAAAATTTCCACCAGCTATCAATAGAGATTTTTTACTTGTATTTACAGAAATATCTGCGATTGTAAGCGCGGGATTATGCTCTAAACCATATTGAACACACTCCTCAGACATCGTATCTATCTGATCTAATGTGAGTTGTTGTAGTTTGGGCAATAATGGTTTGTAGGTCATGGAATCAATTGGTACAATATTCTCGATCGAACCGATCTGCATGTAATTAAGAAGCCCCATCCTGCTCGTTTGATAAAGATTTTTCATCTGAAGCACAATGACAAACTTGGAAGTTTTTTCTGATGTAATCTGCAGATATTCACCTCTTGATATCAAGCCTGCATCATATTTTGCCTGTGCAATCTCCAGATTGGTTTGGCTTGATTTAAGATCCATCTCTGCTATCTTTAATAACTGCTGGTTTTCTAACACAGAAAAATATTGTTCCTCTAATCCTGTAAGTGTTTCATATTTGGTCATTCGTAAAGATTCTTTTGCGATCTTGACCACATCCTCCTGAATACGAGCGCCAAGCCATATCTTTCCACCATTAAATATCGGCTGGGTAACAGAAAATCCATAAGTGTTGAGCTTTTCAGCAGTTTCTTGTCCAATCATTTGACCTGGTTCATACCTGGTATGGCTCGCATTAAGACTCGCAGAAGGAAGCAGTCCTGAATATGCATTCCAGCGTCCAGACTTTGCAGCTTTCAGCTCCTCCTGTGCTGCAAGATACGCAGGATAATTCTCAAGTGCAAGTTCTCTTGCCAGGTCAAGGTTTACATCAAGCGCATAGAGCACATTACCCAGAACGAGTACTATTATTGATAAAACTATTGATTTCTTCATTTTGATTACTCCTCACCTTCAATAAAGTATGAACTATTTTCAGGTTTTTCTGCAAAGCTTATATAATCATTCAAGGCATTGATAGTCACCTTATGAAGTGTTCCGAACATAACTTCCATTATAGAAAAATAGTTTTTCTCAGGAATTGTAAATTCTCTAATCAAATCATGCTTCTTCTCTTCTAATTCCCTAATATGTGTGGTAAATCCCTCTTTCATATTTTTTATGATCTTGATAAAGTCATCCCGCGAGATATTATTCCTGGTGAATCGAAGAAGATGCCAGAATCCAGCAGGATTTAAAGAAGAATAATGTAATAAAAACTCTTTCAGATGTTTTCTGAAAAAGACTAAACCTGTATCAGTAATGGAATATACCTTTCTTGGTGGATTATTTTCATCAAATTTGTATTCTCCTGATATTAGATCCTGCTTCTCAAAGCGTTTGAGAATCGCGTAGACTGATGGTTTTTTTATTTCCATCATATCATAAATACCTTTTTCTTCAAAAAAATTACATATCTTATATCCGTGCATGGACTTGAAATTAATTAAGCCAAGCACTGTCAATTCTATACTTGAGATCATTGCATCTCCTTTCTGAAGCAACAGCTGGTCTTATAAATAATAGTGTCAAGTATTCTATTTTTTTTTAGACTATTTTATTTTCAATTATTATCATTCTTATTACTATATGTGAAAACATATCAGTTTCATTGACAAATAGATAACAACAGCCAAATTATATAAAAAATGATGGAGGATACCATGAAAATTAAACTTTTAGTTATTGTAATAATAACCTTTTCGATGCTGACAACGCTACTTATCGCAGAGGACAAGAATTGGAGTAACAGTACCGAACTTTCGTTTGTAAATACTACAGGAAACACAGAAGTGACAACACTATCTGCAAAAGACAAACTAACGTACAAATTCTCTCCAAAGATCGAGTCCATTCTTAATCTCGCAGCATTGTACGGTAAAAGCGATGGAGTTAAGAATTCTGAAAATTATTCGGCAAGATTAAAAATCTCATATTTGATCTCTGAAAAGTTCTATACAAGTCTTGTAGCCGGATGGTCAAAGGACGAATTTGCAGGTGTCGATTCTAAGATATGGATAGGTCCTGCGCTTGGGTATAAGATACTTACCGGACCAAAACACACCCTTGATCTTGAAGCCGGTGCAGAATATGTTGATGAAAAGTTTGTCGATGATACAAAAAATGGCTATTTCAATGGAAGAGCATTTACTGAATATACATTCCTGTTCTCAGAAAAGAGTAATTTTTCACAATCCCTTGAATTTAATTATGATTTTGAAAACAGCGACAATTATGACATGACATCTGTCACTGCAATAACGACTGCTCTCAGCGATATGCTCTCTCTGAAGGCAAGCTACAACATCAACTATGTGAACGTACCTGTACCAGCAACACTGAAGAAAACAGACACTGCACTATCGGTTTCACTAATAATAAACATGTGATATAAAGAACTATTATATAAAAATTAGGGGGCTGAGTATTTCAGCCCTTTTCGTATATTCTTACTTCATTATCATCAATTTATCAGTTTGAACAATATTATCATTCACACTAATATTATAGAGATACACACCACTTGGAACTTCTTCTCCAGCTTCGTTCGTGCAATTCCAGTTGATATAATAGCGATAGCCATCCTCCGAATTTTCTTCCTCGCAAGAAAGCATAACCAACTTTTGTCCAATCAGATTATAGATCGTTACTTGAGATTGAGAAACCCGAGTTTTTGAACTAAAAGCAATCTGCGCTGTACTCTTTGCTGGATTTGGATAACTTTTATGAAGTTTGATGCATGTGGAGCTTTCTTGTTGTGGATCAGAGCTTACATTCGAGGCATCACGAACAAGCCGAACATAGTTATATATTCTGATCACATCGCCCTGGGGACCGTTGCCATGAGGCCAATTTGCCGGATCACCACTTTTCGGATCGCTGCGCTGTGCTCCTGCACCATGAACGTCCATGAGTATATAATTTCCGGACATGGGTGGTTCTTCCATCCAGCCAAGGGCTTCACCAAAAGCAACATACGATGCAAAATAAGCAGGATCATCAGTCCAGTTCACATGCGTTGTACCGCTCCAATAGAAAGGATAATTATCGTTGCCGCCCTCATCCACAATTTGGGTGCAATTAAAAAGCAGGTCGATTGCGGCGGAATTCGTTACAGAAGGAGCTCGAGTATAATCAACAATGCTATGCAGTTCTTTCACATTGGGAAGTCTCCAATCGGAATAGCCCAAATAGTTTTCAGTATTTTTCTGCTGCACCCATGCTAGAGCTTCTTCCCAGTTAAGGCACTCGCCGGAATCATCCTGCGACCACATCAGACCTGTTGCGCTGTCGGAGATCGTGCCATCTTGATTATCTTCAAAATCATTGATTCCGTAATCTGTATTACCTCGCACATAATAGACATAGAATTGTTTTTCTTCTGCCTGCCCAGGTATCGGACCTGTTCCATAACCTTTTATCCTGCCATCGGCAAAATTTACACCAAACATATTTTCGGCACTGTTCATTGTGGTTCCGACATAGATATTGGAAGTTGCCATCTGTGCATCGATGATCCGTTCTCCGGCATTTACATCTCCATAAGCAAAATCGAAGTAATCTGTGTCGATAAATGGAACTAAACCACTCGTTGATCCATTGTATCCGCTGGGATCTATTCCACTGAATAGAATGAGCGAATACAGTTCTTTGATCGTAGGTATTCTCCAGTCATAGTAACCTCCGATCGTTACTCCTGTAACACTTGCCATAGCTTCATCATATGACATCTTGTCATCGTAATCTATATCTCCATCCCCATCAGTGTCGCAACTCTTTGTCCACATCAAACCGGTTACATTATCGGTAACAGTTCCGTCACCATTATCAGTATAATCCGGCTGACAACCTTCGAATTGAGCATCCTGTCCATAAAAAGGATCTCCAGACTGCGGAGCAGTAATTTCGTCGGTATCATCATAAAACAATTCCTGGTTTGTATCTACAATTGGATACGTTATTTGTTGAGCATACAAGGTAAAAGAAAAAACAAGAAGAAAAAGAATCGATAGTATAGTGATTGTTATTTTTTGCATGATACTCCTTAGTCATTCACGTCTTTTGGTTGTATGAGAATAAAACTCCCCCAAGGTTTAATATTTCTAATAAAAAATCAAAGAATTGATTAACGAGTAAGGGGCAAATTACCTTAGAAGTACCATCCTTCCATAATTGTTGGTTTCTAAGTTATTCATACTATAAAAATAAATCCCATTCGGCAACAATGTTCCTTCGTTACTTGTTCCGTTCCATGTAAAGAGATAGGTATGGAAATTCTCCGATTGGTCTTCCGCTGCCTGTAGCTCTGATACTCTCTGTCCGAGTATATTATAGATGGTGAGTTGGGGATTAGTAAAGTAATTCTTTGTTGTGTACGATAAAACAGTGTGGTCTGAGAAGGGATTCGGATGGCATTGGTATCTTGTAACATTCTCAGGTGGGTCATCGACAGAATAGACCAGCAAATCATTAACATCCCGCGGATTAATTGCATATTCATCCCAGCTGTAATCTAAGACTCCGATAATATATTCAAATTGCTCGCCGAGAAAAGGAATATAGGTATATATCTTATCATCAATCTGGCATTCTCCAGTCCCATCATCACCGTACCATTCATAGTCCGGATTTAGTTCCTGAGTGACTGTTACATCCTCTACTTTCACAAGACAATCCTCGTAGCGTTCGGCATCTGCAGGTTCGATGAGTTCGCCGGTATGCGCAACGAGAGGATCAGGAACGGGATTTCCTGAACTAAGGATAGTAACTGACGGGTAACGGATCTCGGTCATGCCATAGTATTCATACACTTCTCCAGTCACTTCTACTATGTCACCCACGTCCGGAGCTTGATCCGCACTATAAATATAGAGCCCTTCCCAGAGACCCCCTTCTTGTGATGAAATAAAAAAATGTTGTGATGCACCATTATATCCGATAGCTGTAACTATTCCCGTTGTCGTAACTGTCTGCCCGTTAAAAGGTGAAGGATAGGTATTGTCAGCCCCTGGATCGATGGTGTGCTGTATGTCGTATATCGAAGTAGAACCAGGTTGCAGCACTTTGAAATCAGAAACTACCGGTATATGATCTGAAACGGTGGTCACATCGTCGGCATTGAGTCCGTATGCAGCAAGGGAATCTGAATCCATCTCTGGGGTAAACAATACAAACTTCTTTTCTGAACTGAGTACATAATCACTATATATCATAAAATCAAGACGTCCTGGATAAAATGAGCTATAAGTAGAATACCAGGTATAAAACATCTGTAATCTGGTCAATCTTGGACAGAGATCACCGAAGTTGCTTCCATCCCAATCGGGATTAAAACTTGGCTGGAATTGAGGATTAACAATTTCTCCGGTCAGGAGTGTCTGAAGCTGCTGCGCATCTCCCACAAGATTCAGGTCACCGGTTATGATAATCGGTGTAAATTGCTCAAGGGTTAATGAACCTCCTGGTTCTTTTGCATCACGGATGAATGCCATGAGCTCATCTATCTCAAGTTGTCGCTCTGTGTTGTAATCTCCGTAGGATAGATGGGCTACTATGAATAAAAGGTCAGAGTCAACCCTGGAATCCAGATTTATCAGAAAAGCTCCACTTTTGTTTATCTCAAAGGATTGGGTTATAGGAAATCTACTTACTGCATAAATATCATCATACAGAATACCCTCACAGTACCATTGTTCACCTGTTCCTGAAGGAAGCATTGATTCTACAAGTTGTTTCACATCGTTAGCGGTGTGATCGTAAATCTCTTCAAAAGCTATGATCTCTGGATCAATCGCTGAAAGAATCCTATCAAAATTATCATAGTATGCTGGATCAAAGATATTGCTCGAAAGGACATTATACGTCATTGCCCTGAAATCTGCATCAGGAGTCTTTTTTAAAGAAACCGGGGCAATTGGTGGCAGCGAGGTGCTATCAAAATTATATGAAACAATATCACCAATATCCGGCAGATAGTCACCTCCAGGACCTTCATCGTGAAATACTATTCTGAAAGAGTTCTGGGGAAAAAGTTGTTGACCAAAGAGAGAAAGCGTCCTGTCGATCGCAATCTCGAATCTGTCTGAAGTCACGGTTGGTGCAGTCACAAGTCCGATATATTGATGATAGATCGTATATCGTGCAGTGTATGTTCCCTGCCTATCTCCGAACACCCACTTAACCTCAGCGCCTATACCATTGATGGGAATCCCCGTGCTTGCATTATTATCCGTATCAAGATAAAGTGTTATTTCATTGAGATCTTGAAGATTCAATTCATCTCCAATCTCAATATACAAATAGACGAACCGCTCATCGTTGGCTGCTTTCAGTAACCCAAAATCAATATTCCCTGACTGCTGATCTCCACTCTCATCATCATACAATGGCGGAATACCATCCCAATCCGAGAAATTACCATCCATCCAGATACGTGCTGCAGATCGTTCTGCATGTGAAACATTTATACAAGCAAAAATAATTATTACTATACCAAATAATCGAACCAATAACTTTTTCATTAGAACTCCATAATATTTCATTTCTTTTTTAAAAGACTTCTTCTCCAATGATGTCAAAGTTTTTCACAGACTTAAAATCTTGATGAAAAAATGACACACTTAGACTCACTTGGCATGGTACTTTTCAACCTAAAAGGATTTTCTTACATAAACTGGTTTGCATCCATGAGTACCGCTGGTTGTAAATCATCCAATGGTTGCTGATTATAATTCATACATGCATAGATGGTGCGTGTCGATTTATCTAATAAGAGCAGATTGCCATCCATAAGCTTGGGAGAAACATTATCTGAAATATTATCTCCTCTTAGGAATAATTGGAATTTATTCTCAGCAGGTTTCAGCCATACAGCTTCAGAATCGGAATATACACCGACAGGAGTATAAAGATCATAGAGTGGAACATTTATGAAATTAACCAAAAGGTAATGTGTTCTTTCATGAGACACATAAAGCAACGAATTATTTCCAATTATATTAGCTGAAGTCACATCATTTACGATATTTCTCCCTTTTTCAATCAATATATAATTTTTTTCACTCGTTCTAGACCAGAGCTTTTCGGAATCTATGTCCAATTTATATGCGGCATAAGGTATCCTGAGCGACGCATGTTCAAAATCAGGAAAATATAACCATCTTGCTCTCTCAACTTGATACACAACAGCATCACTACCGTTCCAGGCATTATTCAAAGAAGTTCCATCGATCATTTTTCCTTTTTCATATAATTTATAAGTATTATCCTCATATTTAGTCCAAAGTAGATCATTTGGAAAATTCATCTTATCGGGAATGATAAGCATATTATTTTTATAACCTTCACTCAATATCACGTAGAAATAATCACTCTCAGGATCTATCCATATGATAAGATCACCATGTAAAATAAATGGTTTAGTGTTATCTCCTATCTCTTTCCCATTGAGATATACATCACACTTTTTCTGATCATCATATACAATAACTGCGATACCATGTAGCGCTTTCTGCCCATTCACACCATATAGAACATTCTCTTCGACTTCATTAAACTTTGGTAACAAGAAATAGGTTAATGTCTTATAATCGAATACGAGTAGATCATCATTTTCTCTTAATTCAACTGCTACTCTTGCTGATATATCCTTACCATCTACATTCAAACTAAATTCTTGTCGATCATTATAGACTTTCCATTGTGCATCAAATCCAGAACTATCATTTTTTAATGATTCACTTTTTTTCTTTTTGGGTATGAGTGCCATGCTACATCCTTTATTCTTTTATAAACTGATTAATCAAAATAATGTAAAAATTTGCCTGCTTCCATAGTTCCTGCAGGAAGAAACTCATTATACGGTTGCTGATTGAAATCTGTTAAAATATAGATAATCTTACTTGGTCGATGAAGACATAACAAGTTACCATCCATCAATTTAGGAATTACATCGCCACTGATATTATTTCCTCTGACATAAAGATAGAACTCATCAGGATTTGGTTTTCTCCAAATCGCATCCGTGTTATCCGGAAGGAGAATCGGCTCATAAAGATTATACATATCAACATTCTTGTAATTCTGCATAAGATAATGTGCATTATCCGGATTTACAAACACAAGCATGTCGTCATCAAAATATAACGCGTTGGTCTCACCTGAAATATTTTCACCTTCTTTATAGAATATATAATTCCCTTCATCAGAAGTTCGAGTCCATAAATTCTTTCCCTGCACAGGAAGAATCGCTGCTTTGTAGAGTGCTAAGGGTGTTGCAGTATCATAATCCACAAAATAATACCATGCATCGTTTTCATAATCGTACAGCAGCAGGTCTTCACCCACCCATGAGTTGTTGCAATGTGGTGCAACTGCGATCCCGTTTACATATAACCAGAAACTTCCCTCACCATCTTTATACCACAGTGCCCCATTATCGATCTCGAGTGGTTTTGGAATCAGTATTTCATCGTCAACTTGTTGCTGGCCGTATGTAAGGAAATAGTAGTCTTCGTCCTCGGGTATCCAGACACAGAAATCATCAGCAATCCTGAAACCTTCTGTATTTTGGCTGACATTCTCGCCTTCGTAAAAACAGTAGTAATTCTCAAGATTATTTTGAGATATGATTGCAACGCCATCCTCGGCAAAATGCCCGAGAACGTTCTGCCATTCATCCTCAGGAACATTATCGATATCCTTCAAAAGAAAATAAATCCCAACTTCTGGATCGAACACGACCATATCACCTTCGTCTGTGAGATACACCGTTGTTCTTTCAGAAATATCTTCCTCATTCAACATAAGAGCGAAGGACTCCCTGTTGTTATACACCTTCCATTGAACCATGATCGTGTCGTCTTGTGGGATCGGTTCTTCATTGACCTTTTTCTTACGTGGTATGAGTGCCATAAAATGTCCTTTCAATAGTAATGAATTTTAGATGGACTGAATGAATATCATTAAAACATGTCAAATAAATTTGACAACAATTTTTTAGTAGTCTATTCATGACTACCAATTGGAGTAAACATAGAAAATAGAAAAATTCAAAGTCTCATGGATGTCGGTTTGAAGGAGCTTGAGGCCGAAATATATCTCATCCTTCTTCGTGAACCGAACATCACAGCATATAAGGTTGCTAAGATTGTGCGAAAGCCGAAAACAACTGTTTATAAAGCGCTTGAGATCATGGAACAAGAAGGCCTGATCCTGAGTAACAGAGCCACTCAACCGGTAACTTTTTCAGCAGTAAGCATCAAAGAATATTTAAATGAAAAAGAGCGTAAATTCAAAAAAAATCGAAAAATCGCGGAAGTTGAACTTAAGAATGTCGAAGAAATTCCTGCAAATACAGGGATTTTCGAGATAAAAAAGCTTGATCAGGTTTTTTCTAAAGTGATTGAAATACTGGATAATGCAGAAAAATTAGTACTCATTTCTGCTCCATTCCTGCATAATGAAGATGTAAATGCTGCCATCAAACGTTCTTCGGAATGGGGAATACAAATTCTCTTGCACTCCTTCTCCATGCCACAAGATCTTTCACAGGTTGACATCATTAAAGAAGATGTATCCCAGGAATTTCTTGATTCGCTTCCTTACAACTGGTTTGAAATTTTTGCTGACGGACAAGAATATCTTATTTCTTTGATTTCAAGAGACAGTTCACAACTTTACAAAGCCCAGTGGTGCAATGATCCATATACCTCGGTCCTTACCTACAATGCAAATCTTGGTTCCTTTCTCTTGATGAAAGCAAAAAAAATGCTCGAAGAAGGTCAATCCAAAGAAAACATAATAGAGTTCATTTCATCGAGCACAAAGACATTTTATAAATATATTAATATGGAGGTTATTGAGCATTTGATCGATAATTAACAGGAGGTCTTACAATGAAAAAACGTTCAATCATTTTATGGTTGCTGTTATGTTCAGTACTTTGGGCTGAGGAGGTCACGTTTACCGAACATCCAATTACTACTGCAGGATCTGGTAATCCCGGCCTTTATGCGGCAGATCTTGATGGGGATGGAGACAGTGACATTGCTGCATCTGTCAGTTCTCCGCAGGCACTCAAATGGTGGAGAAATGAAGGTGATAACTTAATCATGTGGACAGAGTTCCTCATTTCAAATGATCCTGCATTTTACATATATGCTGAGGATATGAACAATGATGAACATACCGACATTCTTGCTACATACTTAAATGGGCAGGTTGCTTATTGGAAGAATAGCGGAGATAGTCTTCCGAGTTGGGAAAAAGTTATTGTTGCCACAGGATTTACATCCCCGCATGGGATTTATGCATGCGATATTGATAATGATCTCGATATGGACATACTTGCAACATCTGCCGGACTCGGTAGAATAAGCTGGTTCGAGCAGGATAATGACATCTGGACGCAACATATCATAGCGACAAACTTTCCCTATACACAATCTGTATATGCTATCGATATAGACAATGATGATGATCTCGATGTGCTTGGTGCTTCTGGGGGAGGAAATGAAATATCACTTTGGTACAATCTTGGGGGTGATCCCATATCATGGCAAAAACAGGTAGTCGATGATGATTTTAGAATGGCACATTGGGTCACTTCTGCAGATATTAATAATGATGACAACTTCGACATTCTTGGCGCAGCAGCTAATGATGATGAAATTGCATGGTGGAAGAACGGAGGTGGTGTTCCCATCAACTGGACAAAATATGTTATCGCATCAAATGTTCCGTGTGCTCTCACAACTCAAGCTGCAGATCTCAATAGAGATGGGAATCTTGATGTCATTGCCAATGCATGGGCTACAGATGACATCATCTGGTGGGAACAAGAACCCGGCACTCCCATTTCATGGATTCGCCATACCATTGATACATTCAATAACGGTACATGGCCAATCGTTGCCTGCGACATCGATAATGATAATGCAGTCGACATCGTAACGGGTGCCGATGTACTCACGAGCGGAGGAACCTCTGCAGCTCTTACGTGGTGGGAAAATTCTCTGGAAATAAGCATTGATGATACTATTCATAACTCAGCATCAGGATGTCTTCAAATATATCCTAATCCTTTCTCGACCTCTATAACCATACAATATTTTGGAAAATTGTCTGCTCATGCTTCCCCAAAATTTGAAATCTATAATGCCAGAGGACAATTCGTGCGTTCATTATCTTCAATTTCTAACCATCAAACCTCCTTAGCTCAAGCTATATGGGATGGTAATGATTATCTGAATAGACCTGTATGTTCGGGTTTGTATTACAATATATTGCTCATAGATGGTAAACAAATCACAGCAGACACATGTCTGCTCATACGATAAATGAGGAAAACATGAAAGAAAAGAATGTTAAAATTTTATTGATATCAGGTATCGTGATTTCAATAGCTGCTCTACTTCAGCTCTATGCAACTCTTCGCTATATAAAGAGGATGCCCGGTGATACATTTGGGGTAATACTTTATTCCATAGTCTTTTTGCTCTTTGTTATTTTGGCAATCGTAAATTTCACACGATGGAGAAAAGTTAAAAAATGATAACCAATTCAAATCATCGTAAGCTCTTTGTAATGGTTTTTTTTATATTCATAATCTCAGCATGTACACAAATATATGATACTGAGATGTCTAAACCAAACTTCAAACTCGCTGAAAAAATTACTGCTGCAGCGTTAGATAAGAATTATTTTGGCGGGGTGATCGTTCCGCAATGGACTGGAGAAGATGGTTCATTTTGGTATGTAAAGAACACCAGTTCTGGTCCTGAACTATATTTTGTAGAAATATCCCAAAATTCAAGAACGCGAAAGAGAACAGCATTTCACAAAATCGATTCCTGGAACTACTCCTTTGAATACAATGGTATATCATATATTTACAATATTTACTCAAAACAAGTCGAACAAACACACTCAGAAACAGCCGAGTCAGGAATAAAATCGCCAGATGGAAAATATGTTGTTTATATTCAAAATCATAATCTATTCCTTAAAAAGATAGGTTCAAGCAACCAACCCAGACAGCTATCCTTAGATGATGAGAAATATTACAGTTTTCTAGAAACTGACTTCTTTTTCAGCGATGAAGATCAATACGATGATTCTCTGCATTATCGACCCTATCTTGAGTGGTCACCCGATTCAAAGTACTTTGTTGCTGGTCGAATAGATGCACGACATCTTAAGGATATGTGGGTCATTAACTCTCTATCGCAGCCCCGTGCTTATCTTTCAACATATAAACAACGGAAACTCGATGAAGCTCGAAGATATGCAGAAACCTGGTTGTATGATACAGAAACTGATTTGTTTACCTGTCTTGTTTCAGGAAAAAATATTGGCACAGAAACTCAATTCATGACCTGGTCGCAAGACAATAAAACAATATACATGCTTGAGAAGAAGATCGATCAGTTGAGTGCAAAAATCCATGCATATGATGTAAAAACTGGAAAATTTCTAAGAACCATCATCGAGGAAGAGCCCGGTGGAATTGTCATAACCAAGAACCTTATCCCGGTTCCAGGATCTACTGATTTACTTTGGTGGTCACGACGAGATGGACATGGTCATTATTACCTGTATGACGACCATGGAAATTTGAAGATGCAGGTCACACACGGAGATTTCAATGTAAAGGAAATCGTGACTTTCGAAGCGGAAAATGGATTGCTTTACTTCATGGCAAATGGATCGCAAGAGGATATCAATCCCTATTACGAATTGCTTTACCAATTAAACATTATAAATGGACAACTCACTCTTCTTACTCCGGAAAATGCAAATCACTCAGTATATTTTTCGCCCGATAATACATATTTTGTAGATACTTTTTCACGTCCTGATATGCCGCATAAAAGTGTTGTGCGAGACTGCAATGGCAATCTTGTAATGGAGATAGAAAATGCTTCAATTAATGGGCTTGAAGGTCTTAACTGGATAATGCCCGAAGTTTTTACGGTCAAATCTGCTGACGGAAAAACTGATCTCTGGGGATTGATGTGGAAGCCCTTTGATTTCGATTCTGATAAGAAATATCCCATCATTACGTTTGTGTATCCCGAACCTCAATTCAATTTTGTACCGACAACCTTCTTTACAGAACCGAACAATGTACATCTAGCGCAATATGGCTTCATTGTCATGATGTGCGGAACGAGGGGGAGTTCGTATGACCGATCGCTGGAGTTCAGTGAATTCTACAGGGGAAATGTTCGTGATTATCCATTGGCAGACAACAAATATGAGATCGAACAACTGGCAAAAAAATATCCATTTATCGATATTGATCGTGTTGGCGTCTGGGGAGGTTCAAGCGGTGGGTATATGGCAGTCTCTGCAATGCTGACATATCCGGATTTCTACAAAGTCGGTGTTTCCCGAGCCGGCCAGCATAATCCAGAAACCTTTCATTGCTGGTGGAATGACTATTTTCAGGGAGTTGATGAACATGGTAATACTACTCCGGCAAAATCTAATCTTGAACTCGTAGAAAACCTGAAGGGACACCTCTTTCTCATTCATGGTGAGATGGATAAAACAGTTCACCCATCTCAGACTGCATTATTAGTATATGCACTCATGAAAGCAGGAAAAAATTTCGATTATCTTGTTGTGCCGGGTGGTGATCATGGCTGGAGTACAAACTGGCAATATGTTCAAAGAAGGATCTGGCTCTATTTTGTTAAGCATTTGATGGATTGGCAAGATCCTGACATGAATATCTTTTAGGAGTAATTTAATGATCAGAAAATACAGCATACCGTTATTTATCATTTTTACATATGCGTTGTCTTTTGTCGGCGGACAACTCTTTTACAATCCCAATATATCAGATTATTTTCCACAACCTCTTCTCCTGATCCTCAGGATCCTGTTTCTTCCCGCTATTGTTGCCCCTTTCAGTGTCGCGATTCTCCTTTCTTATGTTGAAAATAAAAAGTATGGAGTCAGAAATTTATTAAAAAAGTTTTGTCATAAAAGAATACCTATACAATGGTACATCTTAGCAATCATTATACCTTTTGTTGTTCATTTTTTTGCAAGCATCCTCGATTCATGGCGCGGAACTAACTTCCTTCCTCCTTTTGGGAATGTAAGCGAAAGAACAATTGTATCAATGATAATTATCTTTATTTTAGCGGGTGTTGGAGAAGAAATGGGTTGGAGAGGATATCTTCTTCCTCGATTACAAAAGAAGTACAGTTCGGTTATATCGAGTATAATTGTAGGACTTGTTACCGGTTTCTGGCATCTTCCGCTGTTTCTCATACGAGGAGCGTTTCATTCAAACCATGCATTCATTCCCTTTCTTTTGCTGTCGATTGCATTCTCTTTTATTTATACATGGCTTATGGATAACACACATGCAGTTTTAATTCTTGCACTTTTTCATACATTCCATGATATTGCCAGCATGAATTTTAGCCAACGAGATCACCTCTCTTCCTTTCTTGTATATGCTGTGATTGCAGTTATTATCGTCATTGTATATGGCATGAAAAGGTTCAAAAAATCTTCCAAAATAAAGAAGGCTGAACAATGAAAGAAAATATTATCTCAGCAAACCTGCCTATTGGTGGTAGAATTGGCAGAATGGCTAAAATTCTGCTTCAAAGAACAGATAAAAAAACTGCAGAAAAAGTAATGCACGGTTATAAAACATTTGAATCCACAAAAAATTATCAGGAAAAAGCTGCCTTGATCAGACTCATGATGGATCGACTCGAAAAGACATGTGATCACGATCTTTGCCTTGAAATTATGGAAGCATGCGGGAGCAAATGCTGCGGTATATCTACACGCCAACAAGCTATAAGATTGATGGATGAATCACAATCGATCCTAGAATTCTTGAAAAAAATGAACAAGAAAGGAATCGGTGGTGGACGCTTGATCCTGAAAGACGATCACACAATAACAGGCGGATACAATAAATGTTACTGTGGGCAGGTTAAACAAACCGAAGTACCCTTTCCCACAAAAACGTACTGTCAATGCAGCGTAGGATGGTATAAGCAGCTTTTTACTGCAGCTTTCGGAAAAGAGGTGAAGGTCGAACTTATTCGATCTATCATTACTGGGGCAGAAAGTTGTGAATTCGTCATTCATTTATAATATGTCTAAACATGCGAATTTACAAAAAATAATTATTACTATATTACTCCTCCTATCTGCTGCTTTTTGTACAAAAAAGGATTATTACATGGAACGTGAATTACAACAAAAAAAAGACAGATTGGATATCTTTTTCTCAACTTTGCATAGCCGCGGTCAATTCAACGGTAATGTACTGATCGCTGAAGAAGGCATACCCATTTTTAAGGAATCGTTTGGCTATTCTGACATCGAAAATAAGATTGAGTTGCATATCATTCTATGTTCGATATGGGTTCGATTGCAAAACAGTTCACCGCGATGTGTATTATGATCTTGAAGGAAGATGGCAAGCTAAACTATGACAATCCTATCACGGATTATCTTCCTGAACTTCCTTATGATTATATAACACTACGAAATCTACTCACTCATACTTCCGGCTTACCAGATTGGGTTGAATTCAAAAATGTTGAATATGATCCTGGAAAAGTTTTCAATAATGAAGATATTATTACAATACTTATTGATGAAAATCCTTCAGTCCTTTTTGAACCCGGTGAAAAATGGCAGTATTCCAATCTTGGTTACCTGCTTTTAGGTGAAGTAGTAGAAAGAATTTCGGGTAAGACATTAAACGCATTCATGCAAGAAAGAATCTTCATTCCTCTTGGCATGCATAATACCAATCATCAAAATTATTTTACCGATCAGCAGAAATCGCAAAAAGCCAATGGATATTTTTATTACAGGCCGACAAAAAAGCGTGAAATCGCAATCGAATTGGATGAACCGGGATTGAATTATCCTCGAAGAAATGCAACAGAGGGTCTCTCCTGGATATATACTACAACAGAAGATATGCTAAAATGGAATCGGGTATTATATACCGAAGAACTTGTTTCGAGAAAAACTCTTTCTGAAGCTTTTTCTCCGGTCGCGCTGAATAATGGAGAAACCTTTCCTTACGGATTTGGATGGTTCATACATACAAACAGCAAAGGTGAAAAACTGGTTATGCATGCCGGTGGACTGCCGGGATATGTTGCAAAGTTCATCAGGAATATTGATGCTGACAAAACGATCATCATTCTTTCCAATGATTACAATATTTTGCTTAGTGATATCGAAAGAATTACTGATGAAGTAATGAAATTAGTTGATGAAAATCCCTATGAAATCCCAAAATGCTCGATTGCAAAAGAGTTGTATAAAATTGTGAGTAAGCAAACAGATGTCGATATTCTATCTAAGAAAGTAAAAGAAATGCAAGCTGATAATGAAAAGTATTACCTCTCTGAAGAAGAGATGTTGCGCATTGGCTTGACATTACTCCACTATGCTGATCCTGAAGATGCACTCACATTTCATAAAGTAAATACAAATCTCTTTCCAGAATCAGCCCAAGCAGCAAATAATCATGCAAAAGTATATATGAAAATTGGAAATCAGCGCCAAGCAAAGATTGAGCTTGAACAAGCTTTATCTCTCGATCCGAACAATGAAGAGAGTATTTCTTTACTTAATGAGCTGAACCAACAAATGTCTCGCAATGAATAGAAAACTTGCACTAATTCACTATTTTAGCGGAACAGGAAATTCCCTTAATGCCGCATATCAAATAAGTCGGAAACTTGAAAAAGCTGACTTTGATACCATATTTCATGCTATTGAGAATGGACAGTATAAAGATACACAAGATGTTGAATTACATCTTTTCTTCTTTCCCATATATGCAACATCAGTTCCTCATATTGTATGTAAATATATTCATAAACTACCATCTGGAGATCGAACAAAGGCAGCTATCATTTCAACGAATGGCAGGATCAATACTCTTTTTCGGGACGGGTATCAGGGCTGGGCACTCTTGCAAGCACGACTACTCTTGCATTTTAAAAAGTATGATGTTTATTTCTCAGACACGATTGATTATCCCCATAACATAACTGCTTTCTTCCCACCAAGAAGCACCCAAAACAATCAAAAGATCATCGATCTGATCGCACCTAAAATCCACTCAATTTCAGAAAAACTTATTAACGAGCAACGATATCATCGCAAATTCTTCCTACCAAACATCTTATGGAGTTTACCTTTCGGGTATCTGTACTCACTCATAGGAAGAAGGATCATCGGGAAATTGTATGTTGCTGATTCTCATTGCAATCAATGTGGAGTTTGTATCCAAGAATGTCCAGTAAAAGCCATAAAAATTGTACATGGTCAGATACAGTGGAACTGGAACTGTGAAGGATGTATGCGATGTATTAATGTCTGTCCTCAACAGGCAATACAGATTTCACTACTGCGAATAATTGCCTTGATACCTGCTGCTTTTTTCAATCCATTGTTTAAAATATATCGAATTATCCCTTTTTCTTTTTTTCAAAATCTAGGAGGTTTGGGAAAAACGCTGTGCAAAATCATAATAAACATTGTTTTGTTTTTTATATTCTATTCTTTACTCGATGTTCTTTTACGCTATCTCTCTAATATCCCTATTCTTAGACCTATCACTAATTTTGGTATAACGAAATTCTACAAACGATACTATCTGAAAAAAAATGAGGACTAATATCCATTTCTTTTATGAACAATTAGTCCTCGATATTTTGTTTATACAGCAAATTACAAATTAAAGCAAACCACTTTAGGTTCGGTCATTTCCATCAGGGAAAATTTGATGCCTTCACGACCGAGCCCGGAATTCTTCACGCCGCCAAATGGCATGCCATCGATGCGGTAATCCGATGAATCGTTGATCATAATGCCACCGACATCTATCCCTTTGATCGCTTTGAATGCTGTCTTGATGTCATTCGTGAAAATTCCTGCATGAAGTCCGTACACGACGTCGTTCGCTTCTTTGATGCCTTCTTCGACATCATCGATCTTGTATAAGATCACAACCGGACCAAACACTTCTTCGTGCCCGAGACGACAGTTTTTCGGCACATCTCTCATCACCGTTGGTTGCACAACCGCACCGTCACGTTCTCCGCCAGTAAGGAGAATACCGCCGGCTTTGACTGCTTCTTTCACCCATTCTTCGACACGTTTCGCTTCTTTCTCGGTAATCATTGGTCCCATATCCGTGTCTTCATCAAGCTGGTATCCAACTTTCATTTTTTTGGTTCGTTCGACGAATTTTCTCTCGAATTCATCAAAGATACCTTTCTGTACATAGAGACGCTGCACACCGATACAATTCTGCCCGACTGCCCAGAATGCACCTGAAACACAACTCTCTACAGCAGCATCGATATCGCAATCATCCATTACTAAGACGGGTGTGTTCGAACCGAGTTCCATGCCGATCTTCTTTAAGCCGGCTTTTTTGATGATCTCTTTTCCTGCATCGGGTCCACCTGTGAACGTGACCATCCTGATCCTTTCATCTGTAACAAGGGCATCTCCTATCTCTTCCCCGTGACCAGTAACAATATTGAGCACTTTGGGAGGAAGTCCCGCTTCCATGAGAATTTCTCCGAGCTTGAGTGCAGAAAGTGGAGTGACAGTTGCAGGTTTCAGAACACATGAATTTCCACCTGCAATGATCGGTCCAAGCTTATGTGCCACGAGATTGAGCGGATCGTTAAAAGGTGTGATCGCAGCAATGACACCGATGGGAAATCTATAGTAATATCCCACACGATTTTCTGCGCCTGGCATGCTGTCGAATGGGATTGTTTCACCAAGTACTCTCTTTGCCTCTTCTGCAGACAGCGTGATCGTATTTACCGCACGTCTTGCTTCACCTCGTGCTTCTTTAATCGTCTTACTGCCCTCCGTAGCAATTATCTTCGCAAGTTCTTCCACTCTGTCTTTCATAATCTCTGCAGCTTTATAAAGAATATCAACCCGTTTATGAACAGGCATGTTCTTGCTGATCTCAAAACCTTCAGCTGCTGCATCGATCGCTTTTTTCACATCTTCTTTTGTTCCTGCCGGAACGGTATCGATCACCTCTCCGCTGAGGGAATTTTTTACTTCTATTTTTTCCTTCTTATCGATCCATTGACCGTCTATAAGCATTTTCATAGGTATCTCCAATCCTTATCTGATAATATTTAATATATCCACAAATATCGAGAATCCTGTCTCGATCTTACCAGCACCTGCACCCTGAATCGTGACATCTCCAAGTAAATCTGTGTTGAACGTCAAGGCGTTATTTGCACCATTTACACCGGTAAGCGGGTCTGTCATAGGCAATTTAACGGGCTTAACAGATGCGATGATTCTATCACCTTCCTTGCGAGTTGAGCCAATCAGTTTGTATCTCATGTTCTCAGCTGCAGCTGCTTTGATGTCTTCCAATGTGATTGAGCTAATTCCTTCACAGGGCACATCATCGGGCTTAACATTTTCGCCAAGGAGCACATTGCTGAGGATCAACACTTTTGCCAGTGCATCAAATCCTTCCACGTCAGCCGTGGGATCGGCTTCGGCATACCCAAGTTCCTGCGCTTTCTTCAGGGCATCTTTGTATGACCAGCCCTCTTGTTCCATCTTGGTAAGGATATAGTTCGTGGTACCGTTCAAGATCCCTTTCACTTGTGTGATGTCGCATCCTGCAAAGCATTCACGCGCAAGGTTGAAAACCGGTGTTCCACTCATCACCGTACCTTCGATGAGAAATTTCACGCCATTATCTTCTGCTAACTTCTTCAACTTGTTATAATAAAGTGCTGCAGGTCCTTTATTTGATGTAGTTACATGCATGCCGCGTTTCAGTGCTTCCTCAATATGCTGCGTCGCAGGTTGTCCTGTTTTGATATCTGTGAATGTCATTTCTGCTATGATATCCGCGTCGCATTCGCGGATTGTTTTGAGTGCGTCCCATCCTTTGTTCAACGCACATCCATCACAGGTATAGTCTTCAAGTGATTTTTCGGTATTCAACAGGTTTAAAATTTTTCCTATATCAAGTCCATCAGCGCAATTTATCGATCCTTTTTTTAAATCAGAAATTGCAACAAGCGATATATCTGTTTTCTTTTGTTGTATGATCTCCAGCAGCCCTTGTGCAACAGTGCCGCATCCGATCAACATTAATCTTGCTTTTGCCATATTATGTATCTCCTGTTTCTTTTATTATTTCTTAATCGAATATCGATTGGGATCATCAAAGAAGTCGATAACATACACTTTCGTGAGGAATTCCGCTGAATGTGTGACATCCTCAGGAATATAATAGCGGTCACCTTTTTCATAGATCTTAGTTTTTCCATCGATAGTGAGTTTCATTTTCCCATCCAGCATGATGCCCCACTGTGCACAATGTGAATGATCGGGCATTTTACCCACAGGATCAATATCAAAAAATACAGCCTGTGTATCATCACCCTGGAGCAACCATCCTCGAATACCATCTATCGGAATATCAATTTCAGGTAATTTTTTTATCATGCCTGGATAAGATAATTCATTAAATTCTTTCATAGTACCTCTTTAAAATAATCCTTTCACAAATCCCCCGTCTATTTGCAAAGCGACTCCTGTGATATACCCAGCTTGCTGTGATGCAAGGTACACAACAGCACTTGCGAATTCCTCGGGTGTTCCAATTCTGCCCATTGGAATGGTGCTTTCAATATTTTTGTAGAACTCTGCCATCGAACCTTTTCCATTTTCCTCAAACAAACGGGCAAGTTTCTCAACTCTTTCTGTTTTCGTATATCCCGGGCAAACTGCATTAACAGTAATACCATATTTTGCCACCTGGTTAGAAATCGATTTCGTAAATCCGATCACTCCAGTCCTTGATGTATTAGAAAGGATAAGATTATCGAGAGGCTGTTTAACAGAAACAGATGTGATATTGATGATCCTGCCCCACTCATTCTTTTTCATATATGGTATCACTTCATAACATAGATTGATCGTACTGAGGAGGTTTAGTTCCACTGCTTCACGATAATCGTCAGGGGTGAAATCCTCGAACAAACCTGCCGGAGGACCACCTGCATTACATACAAGGATATCTAACCGTCCAAATCTTTTCACGATGCCATTCACGGCTGCATGCACCTGTTCTTTGTTTGTCACATCAACTTGGAGGGCTTCGATCTCGGCGTCTGTATGATATTCAATATCTGCTTTTGCCTTAATCAAATCATCCTCATTCCTTGCACAGATGAACACATTTACACTTTCTTTTGCCAACTGTAAAGCAACTGCCTTTCCAAGACCTTTACTCGCTGCAGTAACGAAAGCGATCTTATCTGTAATTCCTAAATCCATATTACAATTGATCCTTAATACATGCAGACAGTCTCTTTACTGCTTCTGCAAGCTGAGCTTCTGTTGCATAGGAGAAATTTATACGCATGTGATTATTACTGGGATTTTCCCCATAAAATACATCACCCGGAACAAACGCAACTTTAAATTTTATTGCTTCGTAAAAAAGTTCTTTTGTATCAATCTGTACTGGAACAGTTAACCAAAGGAATAAACCACCTTCCGGCTTCGTCCAAGAAACTCCCATCTCTGGGGGAAAATATTCTTCCATTGTATTCAGAAATACCTGCAGCTTCTTTCTGTAATATTTTTTACATTTCTCGATATGATCATGGAAGTTCATCTCGGTGAGAAATGCAGTACAGAGGTCTTGATTATATTTCGGTGTATTGAGGACGTTTCCTTCTTTTATATTTGTCATCTTGATAATCACTTCTTTTGATCCAAGGTTATATCCTACACGCACACCCGGGCAGAAAAGTTTGGAAAAGGTATACAATCCGATCACATTATTTCCGCCAAGTTTCTGATCCATCTCATAAAGCGAAGGAATTGGCTCGCCAAAATATCTTAAATCGCGATATGGGCTATCTTCGACAATTGGAATATCATATTCATAACTCAGATCGAGTAATGCTTCACGCTTTGGCAAACTCATAGTAATACCTGATGGATTCTGGAAATCGGGAACTACATAGATGAACTTTGGTTTTTTTCCGTTTTCTGCAAGCTGTTCAACTTTCTTACGATACTCTGTTACATTAGGCCCATCTTCTTCTATATCGATGCCAACGAAAACCGGATTTTCTAGCTGAAACGCGACAATCGCACCTGCAAAAGTTGGTCTATCCACCATAACGATATCTCCGGGATTCAAGAATAATCTTCCTGTAATATCGAGTCCATGCTGCCCGGAAGAAGTGACAAGCACATTTTCCTCAGAGAGTTCAATATTCTCTCTTTTCATGAATTCGATAATTGCATTGATCAGTGTTTTTTCACCTTTGATAGGAGTGTAATTCATAATAGTTTCTATCTCTGATTCAAGCCGATTATGTGATGCTATTCGAGTTTCTTCCTTAAGAAAGATATCCGGTGAGGGCAATCCACCGGCAAGTGATATGATGTCAGGATCTGTCAGAAGTGCAAACAATTTCCCAATCGAATAACCCCCATAATGTCGGATGTTATCCGAGAACATGTTCATCCAATCATGTATCATAATTCAAAATTTTCCTTTCATTTTTTTTCACCACCGAGCACACTGAGATCACAGAGTTATATTATAGTTTGAATCTCTTGTTAGAATCAGTTAAACGTTTAGTATCGAAATTTATCAATAAACCCGTTGAAATATTTGTAAGTTTCATGCAGGATAATCTATGGGCTGAATTTATTAGTTTTAGAATTTCAACTAACTTCAGCTCGAGCATTATCTTACGTCTGTTATCTTCATCACCTTCGATTAATATATCAATGCGATATACACAGTCAAGTTTTAGTCCCTTATAATCTACCGGAATTGGTTGTTCTAATGAAAATCCAATATTATTAATTGCGAGTTCCCTTACCAAACATTGCTGATATGTTGAATCTAACAAGCCAGGTCCTAAAATACAATGTAATTCAATTGCACATCCTATTATTTTTCCGGTTAGTTCGTCTTCTAAATTTTTTCTATGCACTCTGTGTTCTCTGTGGTCAAATAAATATCATATTACTTTTTATATGAAGCACCACCGAAGATTGCCTTGATACCTTTCTTCATAAATTCTTTACCATCTTTGGTAGCACGAAGCGCTTTATAATAGATCACATCGCCGATCTTATGTGCTACTGCCTCGCGTTCGTCTTCAGGAAGGAAATATGCTTCCATCGTATCCAGTTCACGAGCTGTGCCGTCACTCTCATATTTGAAGGTCATATTGGTTCCGCTTTCGAGAACTGCGAATGCATTCTCTGTCCAGTTGAATCCATCCATTCCAAGGTCTGGATTTATGTACATATGAGCTGCAAGACTGACACCCTTGATACCGCTTTCTTTCAGTTCTTTTGCACAATGAATAAACGTCTCTGGCGTAGCGCCGTTCCCGATATTGATCTCATAGATCGGGGATGTGCCATCTTCTCTGAGGTATTCACTCATGATATTGAGAAGCATGCGGAATTGCATTGTATTTTGAGTAGCGAGTAACATAGAAATTTTAATATGAAGGTTTGGAATATCTCTCCCATAATAGCACACTGCTATGATCGTACTCCAGCTCGGATTAAGGAAGAAATCAGCACCCGTTGCTTTTGCTGTTCGAGTAATGCCGTCCAGATACACCAAGTGGTTATTGTTTGCAACTTCGATACCACCAAAATTTCCGAAGAATGTTCCTTGATTTTTTAACACCAACGCAGATAAACCATTTCCAACATCTGATCGTTCGAAACTACATCCGGTCAGTTTCTCAAGTTCAGAAAATCGTTCCTCGGGTTGCGGAATACCAATAAGATTCGTGCTACAAAACTTGGATGCCTTCATAATATTTTCGGACATCATGAGCGTAGCCATCAAGTCGCCATTATAAACATAATTATCAGTTAAGGCAACAACCGAAATAAATTCTGAAGGAACAAAACAGGCTTCATCCCTTTCCGCACTTTCCGCGATCCTCTTCATGGCGTGGTGGGTTACTTTAGCTCCCTGCCAGCCGGAAACCTGCGCAGTAGCAGTGCCAAAAGCATCATTATAGATAATGTTACGTTCTTTCTCGTAGTCTTCAACCTTGGGGAATTGTCTAACCAGTTTCTCTGCATCCTCGATCATTTGGCTAAATCCCTTTTCTTCAAGGATGCGCTTTCTTGTTTCGTACTCTCTCATCTCTTTGATGGTTTCGCTAATTTTCTTTGCTCCGCCATGGAATTCTTTGAGTACGTCCATAGCCTTCATTTCGTCAGGTGATAACAAATCATACTTCATCTGTGCTCCTCATTTATTTATTCATATTTTATATTTTTTGCGCTGAATTTGTAATATTTTACACATAACCCTCTTTGTTTATGTTACAAGAATATTACGTCAATTTTTTTGAATTTAATATAAAAAGTTGCATGTTGCGACAATATAGAAAAACTTCCTATTGTTATTTAAGATAAATACACTTTTTTCTCCCAAACAATGCTTTTAACACCTTTCGATCCGACTTCATGGTGTTACACCGTGAGAAACGCTCTCAGTGTGACAGTGGTTTATTGAATTTTAGTAAATTACTATTTCAGCTTAGGAATATAGCATAATCTTCCTCTTAGTAAAATCGTATGAATCAAAAAATATTTTAAGGGTATGCCAGATCACTCATATAAAAAAATTGACACAATCATTAATTATCAACAAATCATATAATGAAATAAAAGGAAAAGAGTGAAAATTAAAAAATAGGCTTATGCGGTTTAAAATCATTGATTTGTATCCAGATATTATATCAAACAGAAAAGTAATGTATAAAAATGTATAAAGAGGAGACTTAGTAAACATGAAAAAAATAATATTACTAATATTTCTTATATCTCTCATTTCACTGGTACTATATGCAAGTAACAATAGAGTACCAATGGAAGATGTAAAGGAGATCTCTTATAGAAATGCACGATCTTTATGGGGAAATGTATATCCTACTGAACCAATTCCCTATTATTCCATCAACGAAGAAGTAATTGCATATTGCTTTAATTATTCGATTGATAAAGTCTTTCCGGACACGCAAACACTCATAGACGAATGTGAAAGTAAAGCAGATTCGCTAAATAAAGAGAGTCGTTGGTGTGCTGATGAATATGGACATATCATCATGTCCAATAGCTATGACCGCGTTGTGACATTGCGATACATCAAAAGTCTGTCCGATGAATTTGCTTATGGTGCGAAGATAAAAAAATTGGCGATCAACTACCTACGAACAAGTGCAATAACTCTCGAAAAGATATACTATATTACGCCAATGCTGAAATATTACAAATACACAGGAAATAATGATGAGGTATACGTACGTATTTTCCCGCCAATGCAATCCCTTTCTTCATTAGAATTTCATAAGGAAATTGTCGAAAATTATGACATTGATAAAATTATACCAAAAGGTTCCCGTTCGTCGTGGGATACATATCTTTCTGGAACGCCTCTCCAACACGGCACAAAATCAGAAATTTTTATTCCTGATCAAGCAGAATGTGTTCCATTTCTTGATTGGAGCTATGGATGTAGTCCCACTGCTGGAGCAATGCTTTTGGATTATTGGGATAATAATAGTTTTTATTCAACGGATGAATATAGCAATCTGACCAAATACCACTTCCAACGATGGGATCCTCAGCAGGACGGAGGAGAATGGGATTATAATGTTTCAACAAGTCAATATTGGTGTTGTATTCACATGGAAACAGATTCTCTCACAGGAAACACTAATGTCAGTAAAATTGGACCTGGGTTAATAAATGCCGCAAATAGTGTGGAGTGTGGCTCATATGATTTTGCACAAACTACTACATTGTATTCTACAGGTTCAGATCCAACAAAGTGGAATGAGCAGATTGATGAGATTGATAATGGTAGACCCTGGCACTGCGGAGTTCCCAATCATTCTATGACTGCAATAGGCTATGAAATTGCAGCAGGCGACTCATTTATGATCGTTCATAATACATGGAATCCTCCGAACGATTGGTGGAATTATGCATATACTAATCGAATTACAGAAATAATCCCTGGAGGACATTATGGAACTGCAGGAAAAATTGAAAAACCGAATGGTGATCCTCGTTATTCTGATTATGTAATCCCTCCCTCACAAGGAGAAGACCTTTACGCAGGAGATGTCTATGAGATTACATGGGATTACGAAAGCTATGCTGGTTCTTATGCAAAGCTGCATTATAATATCACAGGTGGACGTGGAAACTGGAATAGTATTACTACTTATACACAGAATGATGGTGTCTATGATTGGTTGATACCTGATGGACTGACTTCCTCGGAAGGAAGAATAAAAATCGAGATCTATGATACCTCGGATAATCTTATTGCAGCTGATGGCAGTTGGGGAAATTTCATATTCCATACAGGTGGCTCTATAGAAATACTTTCTAATGATTCAACTGCTACTACTAGCACTAATCCCGATTATTATTTTTATGATCATACAGATTCATCCTGGTGTGCAATTGGTGTGAGATCAAATACTTCAGGTGAAAACTGGAATATGACATTGTATTCTGACGATACATTTACTTCTGAAGCTGTCACTTCTGACACATATTATCCAGTAGATTTTGTTGTCATAGATGGCAACCATACACCAAATGGATATAGAGGTATCAAAGCAGGTCGTACAAGTGGCACACATACTTCTTCTGTAGAATTTGAAGGAGGAAACGACATCCTCATTCCCGGCAATACCTACACAATGACCTGGCCTGCGGGTGATGTTGTTGAAATGTGGGATGTTCAACTTACTCCCGGTTATTACATGTTTGAGTTAATTGTTACCTCAGGTTCGACAGATCTTGATATAGCACTTTTTGGTTCATCTGACACAACCTATTATGGAAATAGAAGCGAGTATCTTGCCCGCTCGATAAATTATGGTGGAGGTACGAGTGAATCCTTTACCTATACAGCTGCTGCTGAGGATGAATTTGGATTCTGTGTCTGGGCAAATAACACTCATCCATCTTCTTTTGAGATCTCGATCAAACAGTCAGGTGTATGGTTGGGTATAGTTGATAATTATTGGAGCAATAGTAATAATTGGAGCTGTAATATAATACCCGATGCCTCTATGGATGTTACCATTCCTTCTGGAACACCCTATACCTGTTGGATATCTGCAAGTGACCAAGAATGTAATAATATTACTATAGAATCCGATGCTACCCTTAAAATCACTGATAAAGACCTAAACGTACATGGGAGTATGATAGTGTATGGCGAACTCATCATGGAGAGTTCATCTGCTGATCTGTACATTAGTAATGATGCTGAATGGAAGACTGGTTCAACTGCTTCTATTAATGGTTCCTCTGTAGAGATATGGGTTACTGGTAACTGGATTTTTGAAAGTGGCGCAAATGTTCAATTAAATAACGGTTATGTTGCATTTCAGGGAGATGGAATCAGTGAAATTATATCCCATGAAGAGAATTGTTATTTTAATCATCTGAGAAGTCAAAAAAATGGTTCTGGTTCTGTTGAGATAAGTAATGTGTCCACCGTGGATCTATATATTAACGAAAATATTTTTAACTATGCAGGTTCGATAATAAAATTTCTCTCTCCCCATTCTGTAGTTATTGGTGGATATTTTAATAATTACGGCGGTCATTTTGAAGGACAAAATGGTACTTTAATTTTTAATGGTACAACATCAACTGTTCCATTGAAACCCAATACTGGTGATTATCTTCACAATCTAACTATAAACACCGGATCCCAGAGTCTTTCTCTTGATGCCATATATTCTGATACATTAAGAATTAACGGAAGTTTTGTACTCGAAAGTGGGTACTTCAATCCAGGTTCTTTTACTCTTGAATTGGGCGGAGAATGGACGAATAATGCGGGGATCAATCACTTTTTTGAAAGTTCGAGTAATGTCATATTCAATGGTTCAGGAAATCAATATATCAACTCAAATGAAACATTTTACAATATAGAAGTAGACTGTGGTGGAGCACTCACCTTACAAAATGCGGAACATACTGTTAATTGTAATACATATGATTGGACATCTGGAGGAATTGATATCATTGCTGGAACCTTTACTGCATTAGATCTTACAGATGATGGTATATTCGGAACATACAAAGTTCATCTTGAGGGAACGATTAATCTGCATCAGAATACTGAACAAGGTGTTAATCTCAATGGTTCATTAACTATATCAGGTGGCACGTTGAATGTGTATGGAGGTTCTGCAACTAGTTATTGGCCCTGGTCACACGATGCATCTCTCATCATGAATGATGGAGTATTGGATTTTCATGACAATGGTATTCGTATTTATAATTCTCCCACCTTTGATTTAACGACTGATATTTCGGGTGGTATCATTAGAACTTCTTTTGGTTTTTCATGTGAGCGAAGCGATTTTAATCCTACTGGTGGAGTCGTTGAATTATACGGTTCGACAAATGTAATTATAAGTATGATCGACGGAAGTAATTTTTATGACTTACAGATAAATAAAGTAGTTGCGAAAGATACTACTACGAAAGACTCAAAAGTTACAATAGTACATGTCAATAGCGACACTGATATTCTTGGAAATCTGATAATAAGTGAAGGAACTTTTAACCTGAATAATCATACAGTTGAAGTTACTGATAGTGTGAATATTTATGGTTCGCTACAAATGACTTCCTCAGGTGATACCCTTTCTGCAGCAAATATTAATTGGTTAAATGGCTCTTCTGCTAACGTGACTGACGGAGAGATATTATTTACTCTGCAATGGCTTTTTGATAGCGGCACGAGTGCACAACTTGGAATAGGAAATATTGCTCGAGTTATTGGACCAAATTATTGGACAACCTGGATCAAGTGTAATGAACCAAATGCTGCATTTGGTAATTTATTAATAGATAGAGAAACCGGTGACGGTGGATATACCTATCTTGCAGCCAGTTCTGATACAATAAAAGTAGCAGGTGACATGATAGTATTCGCAGGTAATGAATTCCGAACTTATAATATGAATCTACTCGTTGAAGGTTCATTGGATATTCAAGAAACAGGATTAATGACATTGGAATCTTTGGGCACGTTGGTAAATTATTCTGATTTTATTCTTAATGGGGACCTTTTTGTTTCGGGTGGACAAGTAGTAACTAATGGTGACTTTGAACTTGCTGCTACTGGAGAAATATCTATTGATGGAGGTGAATTCATGTGCGATGCACCTTATTCAAAAGATAAAAATCCTGCTAACTTGTATGGAACAATGATTCTAAACGATGGCCTTTTTGAGATCAGTAACAATAGCATCATCATTGATAGTTCCTTCGTTGATAGTATAAACGGAGGTATTATCAGAACCGGCGGGTCATTCATTGCTTCATATGTAAATACCTTTGAACCCACGGGTGGTATTGTTGAAATGTCATCATTAATTACAGGAAGCTCCATACAATGTTCTAATGGAAATTACTTTTATACTCTTAAAATCAACGGTTTAGAGTCTGTGCTTCTTGATGATGATGTAACCATACATGAGGATTTCGAGATCATATCCGGAGTACTTACTACTAATATGAATGACATGTATATTGGTGGTAATTGGACAAATAATATCGGTGACAGTGGTTTTTTAGAAGGCAACAGTACGGTGACATTTAATGGTGGTGATGATGCAGATATTACCACTGATGAAATTTTCTATAATCTTGTCATAGATAAAACCTCAACAGACTGGTGGGCATTTGAAGTTATGGATAGTCTTCATCTCAAAATTCTTAATAATCTGATTATTAATGATGGTACTCTTGAAATGAATACTGGTTCCTATTTAGAAATTGGTAATGATCTGAACATCGCTTCAGATGCAGGATTGAACGCTTATGGTGATACAGGACTCACAATTTCAATCGAAGGTAACTGGATTGATGATAATACTCTCTCTGATGAATGGAAAGGATTTTATCCTGGAACTTCTATAGTAACCTTCCAGGGTGCAGAAGAGCAAATTCTGACTACCGATTGTACCGAAGAACGTTTTTATGATCTTATTATTGATAAATCAAATAACTCTTTCAAACCAGACGATAATATTTATGTTCTTGGTAATCTGTCTATATTGAACGGTGCATGGCAGGATAATATTGCAGGTTTGAATCATAATCTTTTTGGTAATGTATATGTTGGGGCATCAGGAGATTGGTTTGGTTCTGGTTCGACGGTTACTTTCAAGGGAACTGTAGACCAGACATTTGAATTTCTGGCAAGCTCATATTTAACAAATATAGTGGTTGATAAAACTGATCTACAGAAAAAAGAAACAATACCTTTTGGTGAGGAACTTCCAGAATATATTAAAGAGGAAAATACGAAAGGGCAGACTGTTACACTTCATTCTGATCTACTCACTCAAACGGGGGGAACCATACTCATTGAGGAAGGTACGTTATATTTGAATGGACATGAAGCAGGTAACTATGGAGACATTGTTATCAATAATGGTGGTATCATACACGTCGATAATGGAGCATCTTTAAATGCAGGAGATGGCTATGGGCTAATAGTAAATAGTGGTGGAATATTGAAAGCTTATGGACTCGAAGGCGATGAAGCAAAAATTACTCGATTCGGTGTAGATGACTATTATGATTTCACTGTAGAGGCTGGTGGAATTATCAGTGCTGAGTATGCGAATTTCGAATATATGACTGCGCAGGGTGTTCATATTAAGGATGGAGCACTTATAGATAGCAGTCATTCATTTAATCATTGCACCTTTAGTAATGGAATTGCGGGTGGAACACTCCTTACTATAAACAATAACCAATCTGTTACTATTGATAGTGTTTTCTTCCCGGCTAATACATGGACTGGATCTTATAATGTAACAAAGACAGTAAATCAGGGCAATGTTACTTTTGTTGATGCAGGAGGTGCTTACTCTGGATCTTCCTATGAAAACGATATCTACGATCTTATAGATTGGTCTGGCTATGGAGCTGATCTTACTATAACAGATGTTGTATGGTCAAATATGAGTCCTTATATATGTGATACGATTGATGTCTCTGTTACTGTGAAAAATATTGGTGTTGCAGCTTCTGATGGATGTGTTATTGATCTTTATTATAATCTGAGTTCTCCACCAGTTCCTTATCAAACTGGAGATCAGTTTACTGGTATACCTACAATAATTGAAGGGGATTCAATTATAGTGATGTTCACACAGATATTTTCTGATTCGGTAGACACCTGGAATTCTTATATACAGATTGATACAGATCAGGAAGTCGCTGAATCTGATGAGAATAATAATATATGGGGTCCTGATATCATCACCTGGCAAGCGCTTCCTGCAATAGATGATGTGATAATATCATACAATACAGGAACTGCCAATATTGAGCTTGATTGGTCATATCCTGTTGGTACTGATAGTTTCTGTGTGTATAGAGATACAGATCCATACTTTGTTCCATCTTTGGGAAATAAGATATCAACCACTACTACTACTCATTATTCTGAACCTGCTTCTGGAGACAAATACTTTTACAAAGTCACTGCAGTTAAGTCCTGTGCAAACGGTACTGTTGTAATAAAAAATCAAAATCTTAGAAGAATCAATATTCGTAATGATATGAATCACTGAAAATAAATATAAGGTACATAGTTACAAGAGCTCCATGAACATGGGGCTCTTTTTTTCGATCTCTTAGAAAATAAGAAATGGTTTAATAATCCTTCATAAAACGATCAAAGCCTCAGGAAATCTCATTCAAATGCGCCTATAAGGAAAGGGTTAGGGTGAGGTTCCATGTCATTCCCGCGCAAGCGAGAATCTTTTCTAGTAGGCGCTGAAATAATAAAGAAAACAATATTCTTTCTTATATCTAACTTATCGATCCCTAGGTTTCAATTTATCGTGATTTGAGAAATAATTAGGGCTGAGACATAGTTTTACATCATTCTTGACATAGAAATGAATATAGTTATGTAAAATTTATTAATCAAAAAGGAGTATCAAAAATGAAAAAATTATCATTTAATTTTTTACTTATATCCATATCTATATTGATAATGAGTGTTAATGTATTTGCCCAGAATGCTATTTGGAGCTGGGGAAGAAATCAATATGGACAGATTGGTGACAGCACCACGGTGGAAAATCATTTACCAATACAAACACATCTTTATTTACCAATCACTGAACTGGAAGCAGGACAATTCTTTTCTCTTGCTATTTCATCTGACTCGACGGTTTGGGGATGGGGTAGAGGCTTCTGGGGTCAGCTCGGGAATAATTCAACTGATCAACAGGTAGAACCAATACAAACGTTATTTCCACATACCACTATTGCTCTCGCTGCAGGTGGGTTTCATAGCCTGGCCTTAACAACATCCGGTAATATATGGGCTTCTGGCAGAAATAGTGATGGACAACTCGGTGACGGAACACCATTTGGGTCATCTGTGCCAATATTAACACATGATATTGGAAATGCAATAGCAGTTGATGCAGGTAATTTATTTTCACTCGCTCTCACTGCTGATAGTACAGTGAAAGCATGGGGAAGCAATACTTATGGAGAGCTTGGTGTGGGAGATAATAATGAACGTTGGACTCCTACAGAAGTCTTGAACCTATCACAGGTAGTTTCTATAGCTGCGGGTACAGCTCATTGTCTTGCTATAAAAAATGATGGATCTGTATGGGCATGGGGTGATAACTCATATGGACAACTTGGTGATAGTACAACTGCAAATAGTAACGTTCCACTACAGGTGAATGACCTGACTGATATTATTGAGATCAGTGCGGGATGGGGCTTCTCACTTGCACTCAAAGAAGATGGAACGGTTTGGAGTTGGGGCTGGAATGAAAGTGGTCAACTCGGAATAAATAATACCGAAGATCAACACGAACCTGTGCAAGTTATGAATCTATCAAATGTCATACATATCACTACAGGAAGTTTACACGCTTTGGCTATAACCGCTGATAGCACTTTATGGGCATGGGGTGATAACTATTTTGGACAAATAGGAGATAATACTACAATTGATAGAATGTTGCCAGTCCAAGTAACTCAACTTTTTACTTCAGAACTAATATGTGCAAGCTGGCATTCATTAGCTTATGCACGTCATTGCACAGGTGTTGATGATCCCCACCAAAATATCGAAAATAATGTATTTGTTTATCCAAACCCCTTTATTCATGAATGCACAGTTACGTTTTCTCACAATGTGTCTAAAAATCCCGAGTATAAGATCTTTGATATAAAAGGACAACTTATTGATAAAACTTATGAAAACATAGTTGGAAAAGACCTTTCACCTGGTGTATATTTTATTAAAGTAAAGAACTTACCTCCAGTGAAAGTACTAAAAATTTCAGAATAAAATACAATATATTTTCCTTAGATTTTCACGTCTTTCTATCAATCTATAAATTTTACTTTCTAGTGGTAGTATTGATTTAGTAAATATAATGTTCTATAACATTTATCTGTTATTTATAATACTTGATTCTCTATTTCTGGTGTAAATCGGTGGACTGGGGCACGTTTTAACTGCAGTTACTTTGTAAAAATATTTGTCTCCTGATACTTCTTCTGAATAATCAGTGACAATAGTTGATGCAATCTTATTTATTGGAGCAGGAGTAAAAGAAGGAGTCGAATCACGATATATATAGAAACTATCCACACCTATTGGATAAAACCATGAAAGTTCCACCTCATCAGTTCCAGAATTATAGCTAATAATCAAATCAGAAATATAAGGAAGTGCATTCCATGTTATTTCGTCAGGTCCCCATACATTATTATCCTCATTCGATTCAGAAACATTTTGATCAGTATCTACTTGAAAATAGGAATTCCAGGTTCCAATCACATCAGTACATATTTGATCAAAAGTGATAATCAAGGAATCACCCGGATCAAGGCCGGGAATAGCAGAATAATTTTGTCCGCTTTGGCTGGGTGAAGGCGGGGCATCCAGGTTATAATAAATATCGAGTACACAACCACCGCAGGCGGCATTGCCCGTATTTTTTACGGTAACATCCACATCCACGGCTGAGCAAATAACGGTATTTGTATCGGACCAGACCGTACTGGTAATTGTCAGATCCGGAGCATAACCAGTCCAATCGATACGATCATACATATCGTTCTCATACGCAGGTCCAACAAGATCGCCAGCTACATTCGTAAAGGTAAGATGCCCCTGATCCAAATTTTTGGTAATATTATAGGCAGCATCTTTGGCTCCGGCATAGAACTCAACATTATCGATGTTTATAGCCTGAGCGTTATCTATGGTTAGGAGTGTTCCTCCGGTTTCACCATTGCGGAAAATACAATCCAGGAAAAGACTAGAGGCATCGACAGTTGCACCGGATTTTACATTAACACCGCTGGCATCCATGTATTCAAATGTTGTAGAAGAAGCATCTATGGTTCCGCCGGATTCCACATTGAAAGCATAGGGACCTGTTCCGTATTTGGTAATTGTGCAGGCATCATCATTTGCTCCGGCATCAAATTTTCCACCGCTGTTAATATTCAAAGAATTTCCGATTTCCAGAGTCGTAAGATCACCCATGAACAAGTAACCACCGGAAATATCAACAACACCTGCTGCCCGGCAGACATCACCATCAAATATAGAGACTTTATCATTGGAAGTATTTTTATCAATATTTATATTTCCGAAACAGGCATTATGATCATCGCAATAGATTGTTGAATGCTCGCTTCCCACAAAATTCACTGTATTCCCTGTTCCCAGTTGGGCCAATGTTCCATCATGGAAATACCAGTCTCCGGAAACATTTATGTTTCCATTTGTTAGATTATAATCACTAGAACCAGAAATCCACGTGAAATCCTGTCCAATATTAATAATTCCTGCAGGATCATCCATCCATAATCTATCATAAATACGAATGTCACCTAATACATCTATCTCATATTCATTAATAAGTAAAATTCCATCAATTATTTCAAGATTGTTTTGAATTAATATATCCGACTGAAATGATGCCCCAGCCAACTCATAACTCGAGTTTACTTTGAAGTCATAGAAATAATTACCATCGGAGCATTCTATTGCAGCATATCCCGCAAAATCTTTGTTCACTTCTAAAACACCACCAGAAGGTTGGAATGTGTTAAGATAAGTAGCATGTAAACCTCTTTGTGAACGTATTGTTCCACCTGTGATATTTGTAGTTGCTGTGGGACCAATGAATATTTGTTCAGCAGCAGAATAAAGTCCTTCACTAAAATTAAAAATTCCGTTAATAATGTTTAGTCCATTGCCCTCATCATAGATAAAACTCCCCCCATCAATAGCAAGAATTCCTGTAGGTTCCAAATCAAATTCTCCATGAATAAGAACATCACCAGATGTTCCAACATCTAGTTCTCCATAGAGTTCAAAATCAGAATTGTTGGTTAAATTTCCAGAGTTACCAATTGTCATTTTTGCACCGTCATCAATATCAAGGACTCCATCTACAAGAAGTTCATTATCCTGAATATGAAAGTTACCGGTTTGTACTGTCATATCACCGGTTACCTGCATGTCGTAGGTGCTGGAATTATCTATCCATGTTGCTAAAACACTCTTTTGGCTGGTTACACTGCCAAAGGAAGCATCGGCATCATAACAATAAATAAGAGATGTTTCACTTCCCACAAAATTAACTGTATTTCCTACACCAAGTTGCACGTCAGTTCCGTTATGGAAATACCAGTCACCGGAAACATTGATTTCCCCATCTGAAATCGAACGAGATGAAGCTGAGTACCAGTTAATATCGTTTCCAACATTTAAGATATCAAGAGCATTATTCATCTGTAGAATATCATACACATACACAGAATTACCAACATCAATAGAATGTCCATTTATAGATAACTGTCCAGAGTTGATCTCAAGATCATTTTGAACAGTAATATCCGAATTGAATTGCGCTCCACCACTACTGCAACTTACTTTGAAATTATAAAAATAATTTCCATTAGAACACGTTGTTAATCCAACACCTCCTAAATCTCTATATACTTCAAAAACACCACCGGTTGGTTGAAAAGTATTCACGTGTTGTGCATCCAATCCAATCTGTGATCGTAATGTTCCACCTGTGATGTTTGTTGTAGCACTTGCTTGGATATTTATCATTTCATAAGCAGAATAAAGTCCATCGCTGAGGTTTAATGTTCCATAAATATAATTGACTCCACTACCAGGTGCATCATATATAAAACTTCCCCCATTTATGGTCATTATGCCAGTAGACATAATGTTACTTCCTCCATGAATAAGCACATCACCACCTGTTATGTTCAGTTCTCCATTCAACCAAAAATAAGAATTGGTAGAAAAAAAACCAAAATTTCCTATTCCCATTGCTGATCCGTCATAAATATCAAGCGTTCCATCCACGATGAGTTCTTCTCCTTGAACATAAAAATCATTCACTAAAATTAGATCCATATCACCGGCAACTCGCATTGGTTGAGTGCTAGCAGTATTGATAACCAGATTACCTGTTGTTTTATTTACTCCTATACTTCCAAATGAAGCATCCGCATCATAGCAGTAGATATTTTGTGTAGTCGATCCGTTAAAATTAACTGTATTCCCTGTTCCTAATTGTGCATCCGTTCCATCATTAAAGTACCAGTCACCGGAGATGTTGACTGTTGCATTATCAATGTTCGCCGAAGATCCATTGTACCAGATGATATCGTTTCCTGCATTTATGATTGGATTCTCATATGCTGATATTCGATCATAGATATGCACATTATTATTAACAGTAACTTCATAATTTAAGCTAACATAAAAAAGACAGTTGATCTGCAAATCATTTAATACTGTAATATTGCTACCAGTTTGACAAGTTCCTGTGCCAATAGTTTCCAAATTATAAAAAAAGTTCCCGTCATAACATTCAACCTGGGTGTTTACCTGTACATACCCACCCGTCGGTTGAAAAGTTTCTGCATAATGAGCATAAAATCCACGCCCAAACCACATTGTTCCACCAGTTACGTTTGCAGCACAAGTTTCGCCTATCCTTACACTATTGTTAGTGATTTCAAATAATCCATCGCTAATATTAACTGCTCCGGAAATGTAGCAGTAATTTGAACCAGAATAACTAGCATCAGAAATAAAACTTCCACCATTTATCGTAAGAGTACCGGATGATGCTAAATCAAAATGTCCATGACAAAGAACATCTCCTCCATCAATTTCCAGTTCTCCATTCAATGTGAAATCAGAATTGTTGATCAGCTCTCCACCGGTATGTTCCAAGTACATTTTGCTACCGTTTTGGATATCAAGCGTTCCATCTACTATTAAGGTTTTGGCTTGAACCTGCAGTCTGCTATTGTTGGTTAAGGTTAAATCTCCATCAATTTGAAAATCGTGAGTACTGCTGTTATCTAACCAGACAGGCATTATATCCGGTTTATTTATCGTAACATTGCCAAAAGATGCGTTATCATCAAAATTGTAGATTAACTGCGAACCGCTACCTACAAAATTCACCGTGGTTCCTATTCCCAGTTGTACATCTGTTCCATTATGGAAATACCAGTCTCCGGAAACATTGATATTGCCATCTGTTAGGTTGTAATCATTTGAACCGGAAAACCAAGTGATGTCGTTTCCAACATTTAGAACATCAGCAGAATTGTCCATTGTTAAACTACCGTAGATATTTACATTATTATCTACATTAATTTCATTATCATATACATATAAAAATCCTTCTACTATTTCCAAATTGTTTTGAACAGTTATATTAGACTGAGGTACAACACTCGCACTGACAGAAGACAAATCAATAGTTAAATTCCAAAAGAAATTTCCATTTGAACATACAAACCAACTCCAAGAAAAAATATTACCATCCATTTCAACAGTACCACCTGTTGGTTGGAAAGTTTCAAAATGTTGTGCACAAAATCTTTCACATCGAATCAATCCACCGGAAATGTTGGTTGTTGCTGTAGCGTTAATAATAAACTCACGATCAGCATCAATAATACCATTACTCATTGAAAAAGTACCATAAATACTGATCAAATAGTTGGAAGAAAGGCTACCAGCATCAATAGTTAAAATTCCTGTTTCGGCACATATTAAGTATCCGAGTTGAACATCTCCACCATTGATATACATTTCTCCATCTAAGGTGAAAGTGGAATTATTGATAAGCTCACCGCCGCTATGCTCCAGATACATTTTACTTCCATCTTCAATATCAAGCGTTCCATCTACTATTAAGGTATTTGATTGTACCTGCAGTAAGCTGTTGTTTGATAAAGTCAGGCTGCCATCCACTTGAATATCATACGTGCTGGCATTCTGTAACCATAAAGCAACGCTGCCTGTTTGGTTAACCGCCATATTTCCAAAATAGGAATTTGCATCATACACATAAAGAAATTGATTAGCCGTGCCATTGAAAATGACCGTGTTGCCTGTTCCAAGCGTACAGTTCGTGCCATCTTCAAATGTCCAATCTCCTTTTACATAGATATTACCTTGATCAATTAACTCTGTAGAACCGGATTTCCAGAAAATATCATCTCCCACGTTAATCACCGCATTTGCACTGGAAAAATACAAATGACCGTAAATTGTCATATCGTAGGTGATATTGATAGTAGCGTAACCGACGCGCAAAGTTTTTCCGCTTTGGATAATTAAAGTTCTGCAGTTTCCGGTATACCCTAAGGATGCAGTTATGTAAGGGTTATTTGATGCAGCTGTGGGAATAACCACATCATCTGTGCTTATGGGAACTCTTCCGAGAGACCAATTACCTGCAGCACTCCACAGGGTGCTTACATTGCCTGTCCAAGTATTGTTAACAGCATAGAGGCTAACAGAAATAAATAAAATGAAAAACAAAAAAATAATCTTCTTCATGTGTATCTCCTAAAATTATCACTAAAAATTGTGATTTTATTTATAATTTGTTAGATTAACGAGCCTTTTTAATAGCTTGTTCATATTTAAGACATTAATAAACCACTGTAAAATTGTCTTTGTATTCACTTCTATATTCTTTCGAATTAATTACCCTATAAAAAAATTTTTTTGTCAATTTTTCGTTTTTGATATTTTAGAAGGTTTCTACTAAACTCTCGTTTTTTTTAGATAATGAGCTAAAGGTACATTAAAGTCTCTGGTAAATAAAAATATATAGATAGGTTGAAACCGATCTCTGAAACAATAAAAGTCCTTCAGGCTTCGCTACGCTACGCCCAGACATAGCGGACTGGGTAATCTAAAAGATTTTAATCGCCATAACGGGGTGTTTTGACTCATCGCTGATTCTTTTTTCACACCTTTAGGTGTGAAATATTGTTGCCCAATGCGTGAGCGTAAAAGAATGAAATAAACTTCAAGCACCATCGGTGCGGCATATGTAGGAGAATAATATGTATATTGTTTACTTCAAAACCTTAGTGCAACTTTATAAAGAAATATAAAAATGAAAGAGCTCCATACTTGATAGAGCTCTTTGAATTTGTTTTGAACAGTTTTTCTAATTTTTTCTATTGATCATTGATCGTCGAGATTCTTCATCCTTTGTAACAACATAGATCATTGGACAAGATTTCACTGCAGTGACTTGATAGAAATACTTCGTTCCTGAAGCTGGTTCACTCCAGGAGTATGTTATCCCTTCAACAGCAGCATGTGGTGTAGCCGGTGTGAAATATGGATCTGTATCACGATAGATATAGAAGCTGTCTGCTGTTGTTGAATAGGTCCAACTTAATTCAATACTTCCTTTTGCTGCTATATTCGAATATGAAATAGCAAGATCATCTATTACAGGAAGCGCTTGCCAAGTAATTGTATCTGGTCCCCAGATGTTATTACCCTCATCAGATTCAGCAACTTCCAGATCTGTATCAACCTGCACATAAGAATGCCAGATTCCCGGCGTTGAATTACAAATCATCGAGAACTGTACTATCAAAGAATCTCCAGCTGGTAGACCGGTTGTGATGTCATACGTTTGATCTCCAATCTCATAAGGTGTGGGAGGTGCAGTAAGGTTATAATACAAATCTACATAAAATAAATCCGTAACATCTGCTACACCAATATTCTTTACGGTTATCGAGACATCAATGTTATTGCTGACATAGGGATTTGTATTTGACCACACTACATTCGTGATTGTCAGATCTGGTTGCCCACCGGTTGTCCAATCTATTCGACCATATGGATCGTAATCATAATCTTCACCAGCAAAATCTCCCGAAGCATCCACAAAGGTAACATGGCCTGTATCTAAGTATTTCCATACATTGTATTCAGTAACTATTGGACCAGGAAAATGTGCACCAGTACATGTTAATGTCTGGTCATTATTTAATATAAGTAATGCAGCATATCCTGAAGTTCCATTGCGGAATGTACAATGATTGAATGCGTGTAAAGGATCCACTAATCCATTTTGTTTTACATACACACCATTACCGGTCATATATTCGAAGATACCATGTTCAGCACTGATCGTTCCACCAGCTTCGATGTGGAAATCATAATATCCTGAATGATGAGTAACTTTTCCTTCGTTACCAGCTGAACCAATTACTTCGAGAGTACCTCCATCATTAACATCGAGTGTATATCCATTTCCTACTTCTAACCATGCATTATCATCGATAGCAATTTTTCCTCCATCATTGACCGTGACATTACCAGTGCAACGAATGTAATTACCATTGAGATCCAAGATTCCTTCATCAATAGTCAGTGAACCATTAGCCAAACTAAGCAGTCTTGTGTTCAGTGTCACAGTTTGTCCTTTACTACCTTCGTCATCATAGGTCATATTGGATCCTTCTCCATTTGGACTCGCTACGAATGCTGATTTTGCTGATGTCTTATCAACGACAACATTGAACAAATAACCATTATTAGTGCCCTGATGATCAAAGATTTGATCTGAGGTGCCTTTGAAGGTTACAGTGTTCGAAGGATAGAACTCACCTGCAGTTTGTATGTACACATCCCCGAAAAGGTAATGGTTTAATCCTGCAGTATAGTAACTAAACACACCATCTTGTAACTCTAGATCTCCATAAACCCAAATATTATCTGCAGGTTTAAATGCCATACTTGTTTTATCAATTATTACATTATAGAATTCTTCTTGAGGAGCGCTGGTTCCCAGTATCTGATCATCTGTTCCATTAAAATATACTGTAGATGTTCCTGGATAAAATCCTACCCATGAGTCATACATAGTATTATAATTTGTCCAGTTACCACCGACTGAGATAGACAATCCGGTATCGAGATATGCATTCAAACCAGCACCAAGAGCGATATTCAGATCATTGCCGATATGTAACGTTGAGCCAGTATTCATCTCCAGTGTTCCATATTCTAAAGCGAGGTCATGTAAGACATTGACAGTCATTCCATCCATGATTTCAACATCCTGCCAGCTTGAATTGTATTTATCAACACTTAGATCGTAGAATTTCTCATTAGTAATAATATCAGATTCATTACCTCCATAAAAGATAACCGTTCCAGTTCCTTCTACAAAACCAGCATCACCCACATTATTGGTCCAATTACCACCTACGTACAAGTATTTATTGTTAGAATTCAGAATACCAGCAATGATCTCAAGATCATTATAAACGGTGGCATCATCGTAAAGAAGCATTGATTGTGATGTATTTATCTCAAGGTTATATACATAGTTTCCATTGGTGCATTGTAAATAGCGTCCTGGGGAATTTGAAGTGAGTTCCAACACACCACCAGTTGGCTGGAAAGTATTAACAGTATTTGACATGAATGACCCGCCACATCTTATCCTGCCACCGCTGATATTTTCTACAAAAGAACTTTTGATTGAGATATGATTATTGGTGATCTCAAAAAGTCCATTGGTCATGTTCATGGTTCCATACATACTCTGGATTGCTCTATCTTTAGCGTAGGGTGCATCACAAATAAAGCTGCCACTATCAATTGTCAGAATGCCTGTAGAGGCAAGTTCGAACATTCCATGAATAAGGGCGTCTCCACCATCGATATTCAATTCACCATTCAGGATGAAATCAGAGTTGTTTGTAAGGGTTCCTCCAGTATGTTCAAGATATAATTTTCCTGTGCTTTGTACATCCAATGTTCCATCTATGAGTAAATCTCCTTGTTGAACCTGAAACACATCACCGGCAGTAACTGTCATATCTCCCATAACTCTCATAGGATCAGTAGTAGTAGAATGTATCCAGGTAGAACCACCTGATTGATCTATGACAACATCATTAAATTCTGCATCAGCATCCATGCAGTAAATAAATTGCGAAGTAGCCCCATCAAAATACACCGCGTTGTTAGATCCCATATCTGCATTAGTCCCATTAGCAAAGGTCCAGTCTCCGCTTACTAATATTGAACCTTCTGTGATTACATCATTTGAACCTGGCTGCCAGATAATATCACCAACCACCAGACTATCATTCGCGTTTGTCATTTCCACTCTATCTGAAATATTCAAGACATTATCAACAACTACTTTGTATCCCGAAAGTTTTAACTTACCTGTCTGTATATCCATATTTTTACAATACAGGACGGGACCAACATTTGAAGGTCTAAGATACGCAGAGGCAGAATTGATAATGATATTATTGAAATAATCATTTTCTCTTATTGAATGTAGCGAGGTAAGTCCAGGACCATTAAAAGTGACCACAGAATAAGAACCTGCAGCAAATCCTCCACTGGTATTAAAATCAAACCAATCTTCAACAACAGAAATATTAACGGTTGGTCCATCATTTGCATTTAACGATGCACCTGACTCTATAGATATATTATTACCTATTGCCACATTTGTTGGTGAATTTAATTCCAGTGTACCATCTGTTAATATCAAATTATGCAGGATTGTTACATCGACTCCATTATCGTTTCCTGCTCCTATTTCAAGAGCATCATATGTAGCATAGGTCTTATCTAGTTCCATATCATAGAATGTTTCATTGGTTGTAATATCAGCGGCAGTGGCTCCATCAAATACCACCAATCCTGTACCTTCTACAAAGCCAGCATCTCCAACATTATTAGTCCAGTCACCTTCAACATACATAGTGGAATCATTAGGATTGAAAACTCCTGCATCGATTATAACATCTCCATTAATATCAAGTACACTGCCAGCGTAGATAGTATTACTTCTTTCAATCCTGGTTTCAGTGCCATCTCTCTCTTTTACGATAACAAAATCTAGTGCTTTGGAAATAGTATCACCATCTTCAGAGGGCGCAAATTTATTAATCTCCAGATTATGGAAATTGCTACCCGTTTGCACAATAACTGTTGCATCAGCAGAACCATACAGTTCAATGGTACCACCATCGGGGGTAAAGTCGCCACGATAATCCCAGAAACCCCATCTTGTTTTTATAGTACCACCGGTAATATCTACAGTCAAGGTGTGAGCATTATCATCCAATCGAATAGGTGAATCCGGAAAATCGAGCACACCGCCAGTCATCTGGATGACGGCATCATTAATGTAAGGCCAGTAGCTAGCGCCAAGCCCACCGTTAACGGTCATCGTTCCACCAAAAATGTGAATTTCACCCCTCAGGTCAACATACTGCCCTCCATCTTGTGTGAGCGTGATTGTACCATTAGGGTTACACCACCATGTTCCTAAAAGCCCACTGTTGTATAGATCTATGGCAGTAAAGTTTCCTGCCACTACATCGATTCCTCCAGACGTCCAATCATAGGTACTACAGGTTACAGTATGGTTCACATTATTCACTCTGAGAGCTGCTCCGCAATCAACCTCTAAGATATTAAAGGTTTCATCAGAATACACATATTGATGACCTGGACCATTAAAGATAACTCTGCTGCTGGATTCAACGAAATGGTCAATACCGGCATTATTTGTCCAGTTGCCACTAACCTCTACGGTAAATGAACCAGGATAGAAATATCCGCTATCAAGAGTAAAATCACCATTGATTGTCAAAGTGCTGCTATAATCTGAACCAAGAGTAAGATTTGAAGTACCTGTATCAATAATAAGATTATTAAAATAACAGTCTGTATTGGGTTTCAATGAAACGACAGATGGATTACCTGAATACACAAAGGTGCCATATTGTCCTTCGAAATAACCGCCCATATTATTTAAAAATCCATTCAAAAACACTGAATGACTTGATCTAAATTTTATCCTTGACCCGGAATAATTGTAGATGTTGCCATTTATAGAAAGATCATCAGTACTCATTTCACTCACGTTCAATGAATATGTACCACTCTTATAGTTCCTGATATGATTGAAATAACAATCTTCATCATAACATCTTATCCAGGTATTCCCATCTCCATTGAAATCAACATAACCCATATCCAATTGGACGTTAGCACCACTTTCAAAGTTCCAATCTCCTTCCACACGTATCTTGGCAGAACTGCCAGTAATACTGGCACTGGAGCCAGATTCCCAAACAATATCATCACCGATGTAGAGTTCTGCAGCAGTATCCGACATTATGAGTTCGCCATGGATCGTCATATCATAATCAATACTAAGTCTTTGATCTTTAATTTGTACAGTTGCGCCTGAATAGATTGTAAGATCATTACATGTTTTGTCAGAATAATCAACGATAACTGGCTGATAGCCAACATTAGGAATTATTACATTTTCACCTGAAGTAGCAATATGACCTAAAGACCAGTTTGTAGCATTTCCCCAATAATTGTTATAATCGCCTGTCCAGGTATTCCATCCTGCTTTAAATTCATAGGGCTTGTAATTATGTTTTGTGATAGTGATATAAAACTCTCCGGGCATGGTTATGGCATGGTTGAGATATACTGTTGCAACACCCGAAGCATTTGTTGTGGCAGTACCAAAGATTCCGTCACCATTTTCTGAGCAGATAGAAACAAGAAAACCACTCAATGAAGGATTGATCTGAACAGTAATGGATGAGGTGCCGATATCAATATTACTGGTAACTTGTGCGGATGTTAATTGACTTGGCTGTGAAGTCCACATCTCCATGGTTGGATCACCAAACCAGTGAAAGAGTTCAATGGTTGTTTCTGAAGTTCCATCATATCCATATTTTAATGCCATATAGTCTTTTCCGTAATTGACCACATCACCCATTCTATATATAGCACTATTTGCTGGATAAGTCAAATCATTAGCCCAGGTGAGAAAGCTTGGCCAGACGGCATCCATCATTCCCCAGATAAATCTATCATTATGTCCTGAATAGGAGTTACGAGTTGCTGCGATTATACCACAACTACCCCCGGTATTATGTCGTAACCAGTGTTCTGCAAAGCACTCAGAATTCCAACCCATTCCGGAAGTTTCATTATCGAACCAACCAGATTGACAGGTTATAGACCAGACAATGGGTCTTTTTTCCCCATTAGTCAAGGCATCGACATTCCAGGTATGAAAATCGGGATCACCCCATCCACCTCTGCTGCCATGGGCACGAAAAAGCGCCATAAATACACCATTATTAAATGCAGTGGAAATATCCGCAGTATTGCCGTCCCATGGGAACGTTGGTTTTTGTAGATTCCAGGGAATTTCTGCACCTGGAGTATCATTGTCAAAGATAAAATGGTATTTTTGGTTATAATCATTCCAATATTTTGGGAAAATTTCACCGGGATATACACCAGATACTCTATTGTATGCTACATATTCTCGTTGAGACCATGGATAACCTTGCCAATCGTGTAAATAATTTCTCACGTCTTCACTGGTTTTGCAAAATCGTCGATTAGCAACACTGTCTGGTTCTTCATACTGTGTAGGAGTTCCCCAATATTCACCATCCTGAAAACATGCAGCATTAAATATATTGGTATAATAACTGGCACTGGTTGTCGGAGATCTTTCATACCTGATAATACGAGCTACTAAACTATCAGCTTGATCATCAGTATCCACTGATAAGCGTCCATAGCCAAAATCAGCAACATAGTCACTGGGATTATCATAATCTGCATAAAAGAAATCGGTACCAAGATCCCCATCATACCAAACAGGAATATCTTCTGCATCCCCTACAAATAAGAAATATGAGGGTGCTGGTGTCCAGTTATCATAAGCATTATTAATATAGTTATCTATCTGGTTAGTTGTTGTTCCTGTCGTCGTCGTCGTAACAACTTTTGTATAGATGCCTCTTCTTATTCTCCAATCCGCAAGGGTATTTGCAGCATCAACAAAATCAGGATCTGTGATGATGAGTAATTCACATCCAGCCGTTCGGGTGTTATCCTCTGGTTGTAATGATTCTGCATCTTCTTCAGCGTGTAACACTTCATCGGCATTTATTGCTATGGATCGCAAATAGTTTTCTAGATTTTCGTTTTTCAGATTAAAAGGGATAGGTTGTACTGAGCCAAAGAAGTTAATTGAGACTTCTAAGTCTGGATAGACGATCAAAGTTTTTTGAACCGGATTATATTGATAAGGATAGACCCAGAGAATTGTGAGAGATTGTCCCCGTTTGTTTTTTGTCGGTTCTGCCTGGGCAAAAACACCTGGATAATCTGCATTGGTAGAAAAGACGAGTTCATCTTTTGTAAATGGGGGCAGAGGAGCATCCAAACGATCGATCGGGGAAGGTTGAACAGGCGCTAACTCAATGTTTTCGTAAACGACTGGTTCGCCGGGATAAGTAGAAATATTAACTGATGTTCCATTTGGTATCAGGATCCATCGAGCAAAAGCTGGAACATCTGGTTTACTAACCTCAACTTGACTTGCCTGCGGAACAATAATTTTTGAATACATATTTCCGTCAGTAGATCTTGCTTCGACGATTTGCAGTTCAGGGATCGTCACACTTACATCAAGACCTGATGCAGTTGATGAATTGACTTCAATTGCTGCAAAAAGACAGGTACTCATTAAAACCATAACACTAAAAACAATAAATTTTTTCATTTTGTAACCTCCATGGTAATGCTATGAAAAATATGTTTTTTTTCTTTGCTACATTTTGCGAATTATGTCTTGTTATTTCAAAACTCGTTCCTATTTAAGACATTCGTCATCAAAAACATACTGTTCAATTTTATCACTTCTATTTTTTTATAACTCCTCTTTTTAAAATTATTTTTGTCAATTATTTAGTTTTTTCTTGAGTTACCCGTACACTTGAACGACAATTATCATTGTGGTTTGAGAGAAGTAACGATAGGTTAAATCAATCATGTATATGAAGAAAGTCCTGTTGTCCTAGAATTTTTCCTTATTCTATTGGGATGTTGTTGCAGGTAATTATGGAGTGCATCATCAGCTTGCCCAATAGAATCTGTCTTTATTCTATCGGGGGTGTTGATGCATGAAAAAACATGCCTGCCCCTTAGAGAAGTATGACCATATCGGGGGTTTTTCACTCCATAAACTACGTATGAAAGAATGACCATATCGGGTGAATTGTGCACTCTAAAGGTCTAAAACACTGAACCACTTCTTAGAAGCAAGACTTTTTTGTGAATTATTTCTGGGACTGTATGGCTTCCTCTGCTCTATGCATTCTCATTACTAATTCTAAACGCTGTAAGTGTGACATGTTGTTGCCCAATGCGTCAGCGGGTAATAAGAAAAAGATCTATCGAGCGCCATAGGTGCGGCTTGTTGTACTCCATCCATAGATAAAATCCAAACAACACTAAACTCCACCCCAAAAACATAAATTACCCATCATTCCCAACTTGTGTATCGAGGCGTAGTCCACGGAGACTGAATTAAGAATCCAGTAGTTATACATAACACACCCCGTCTCCCGACGAGTCGGGATCCACCCCTCTCGAGAGGGGAATTTTTTGCTGCTTATTCAACGCTGTAAGCGTGTCATATTGTTGCCCAATGCGTCAGCGTTGGGTATAAGAAAAAGATATATCAAGCGCTGTAGGTGCGACATGTTAGATGTAAGAAGAATATTGTTTTCTTTTTACTACAACGCATACTCGCAAAGATTCCCGCTTTCGCGGGAATGACATGGAACCTCACCCTAACCCTCTCCTTATAGGCGCATTTGAATGAGATTTCTTGAGTCTTTGATCGTTTTATGAAGATTATTAACTCACAGCTGATCCTCTTTTCTAAGAGACCCAAAAAAAAGAGCCCCATGTTCATGGAGCTCTTATGATTAGTAACTTACATTTATTTTCAGTGATTCATATCATTACGAAGGTTGATTCTTCCAGTATCTTGATTCTTTAATACCACAGTACCAGTTGGACAGGATTTTACCGCAGTGACTTGATAGAAGTACTTCGTTCCTGATGCTGGTTCACCCCAGGTGTACGTTGTTCCTTCAACAGCAGCATGTGGTGTAACTGGTGTGAAATATGGATCTGTATCACGATAGATATAGAAGCTATCCACTGTTGTTGAATAGGACCAACTCAATTCAATACTTCCTTTTGCTGCTATATCAGAATATGAAATAGTAAGATCATCTATCACTGGAAGCGCTTGCCAGGTAATAACATCAGGTCCCCAGACATTATTACTCTCATCACTTTCTGTTATATTACTATCTGCATCAACCTGGGCATATGAATGCCATGTACCAGTCATGCTGTCACAGATCATGGTGAATGGTACAATCATTGAATCTCCTGCTGCAAGTCCGCTGGTGATTTGATATGCTTGATCTCCATACTGGAAGCATACAGGAGGTGATGGAGGATCATAATAAAGATCTACAAAAAACCAACCTGTCACATCTGCATTTCCTATATTTTTTACGGTCACATCGACAGCGATCTCATTACATACATAGGGATTGGTTGTTGACCATGCTGCATTCGTAATTGTCAGATCAGGAAGCCCTGTGGTTGTCCAATCGATACGGTTATATGGGTCATGTTCATACGCTTCTCCAGCAAAATCTCCCGTAGCATCTATGAATGTTACGTGTCCTGAATCGTAACCTTTCCATACATTATGAGTAGTAACAATAGGACCAGGAAAATGTGCACCAGTACATGTTAAGGTTTGATCATTATTCAAAGTCAATAAGGTACCGTACCCAGATACACCGTTTTGAAATGTACAATAATTAAATGCGTGGGTAGTATCTACAATAGCACCTGATTTAACATAAACACCACCTACATCCATATATTCAAAGGTACAATATTCTGCACTGATGGTTCCTCCACTTTCTATATTGAAACCATAATAGCCAGAAGTATGTGTTAGAGTTGCTTGATTGCCAGCTGAGCATGTAATATCAAGTGTCCCGCCATTATTTACATTCAAAGCATTACCGATATGGACATGTGAATTATCATTCACTATGAATACCCCATCATTTATATTGAAATTATACGTGACAATGAGAGTATCTCCTGCTGATATCTCGAGTACATCTCCTTTTGATGGAGTTTTATTCAGTACTAGATTAAAAAACTTTTCTGAGGTAGTGATAAGAGCATCGTTACTCCCATTGAAAGTAACAGTCCCAGTGCCTTCATAAAAACCAGCATCACCAACATTATTCGTCCAGTTGCCACCAATGTCAATATCAAGTCCATACGTATTCATCAAAGAGCCTGTAAGAATTTCCAAATTATTGTTAATAGTGATATCAGTAGATAAAGGTGCATCATCATCAATCACAAGATCATGGAAATAATTTCCATCTGATTTTGAACACACAATACTTCCTCCGGGATAGGCATTTATCATTTCTACTACCCCACCTGTCGGTTGGAAAACACCAGAATTCAAAGCATAAAATATGTGTCCAACTCTTATACTTCCACCTGTGATCGTATGGGCACCAGAAACGAACTGCAGAGAGTTATTTGTTATTTCAAGAAGCCCATCATTTAAAGAAATATCTCCATAAATATTGTTCCACGCTCTATCTTTAGCATACGCAGCATCACTGATAAAGCTCCCTCCATCTATGGTGAGTGTGCCGGTTGAAGCAAGCTCAAATAGTCCATGAAGTAGCACATTTCCATCTCCTACATCCATAAGCCCGTTAAGAGTGAAGTCTGTATCAATTTTGAGATAACCACCTCTGGGTCCAGAATCTTTTAATGAATTAATGTCTCCAGATGGTGTTGCATTCTCTGTGGATGTAGAGTAATTAAGGTACACAGAACTTGTAGCATCATCTGTAAAATCTCCATGCACTTCTAATGTTTCATGCTGCATGTCTAAAACATTACCTGCATGAATAACAAAATCACCGTTTACTATAATTGGTTCACTTGCCGAACCATCTATATAAATATAGTTGGCGGATTTATTCACATCTATATTTCCATACACGGTTGATGGAGCATCATTAGCCAAACCACCAGCGGTATTACTACCTATAAAATATATAGTGTTACTTGTAGACGCGGTAAAAGAACAACCAGCTTGAGGCCATATCCACGACTGTAGATAAATTGCGCCATTGGATATGTTCCCTGTCGATCCTGAATAAAAGGTTAAATTATCAAAATTATTTGTTCCAACATTCAATACATCAGCAGCATTCGTCATATTGAGTGTGCCATATACATCTAAATCGTCGTTAACTGTTAATTCATGACCGTTGAGCGTCAATGCTCCCTCTGTAATAGTCAATTTGTTATCAACCACACAATCTGAAGCTAAAAGTACAGTGTTTGATCTTGAATATCTCGCAATCGTTCCATCTCTGTTTATCAAAACGTCATATTGTTGTTCTTTACCAGCTGTACTCTTTTCATACACTGGTGTTTGTTTATCGATTTCAAGATTATAAAATTCACTTCCACTGCTCATGCTTAAATATGCATCATTTTGACCATATAGTTCTACAGTACCAGCAGCAGGAGTAAAATCAGATCTACGACATGTAAACCAGCCAGAGGTTCGTATGGTACCTTCGATCTCTTCGGTTAGGACAGAAGTATTAAATATATCAATTCCATGACCGTCAAAGTCGAGAACACCACCTGGTTCAATCTCAATGTCTAATGGATTAGTTGTACACCAAAAACTTTCGTCATCTCCACCAATGATTTTGAGGATTGCGTCATCTCTTACTATAATTTCACTACAAAAAAGATCTACATATTGTCCTGGATTTTGATTTAAATATATCTCAGCACTACTAAGGGCATAAATCTTACCATATAGACCATCATCAATTAAATCATACGCAGTAAAAGTGCTATATGTTGCACTCAAAATTCCAGAGGTCCAATCATAAAAATCACATACTACATCTGTGCCATAAGCTGGACGTATACCATCAACACTCGCAGCATTCTCGAGTATATTGAAATGTTCATCGGTTTGTATAAACTGTACTCCAGCAGTTGATTTATTGAAGACAACTCGTCCATTTCCTTCTAAAAATCCTGCATCTCCTACGTAATTTGACCAGTCACCTCCTACATACAGAGAGTGATCATTGGATATAAGAGCTCCAGCCATTATTAATAGATCATTTTTAACTGTTGTATTATCATATAGAGTAATTGATTGGGTACCATTTATTTGTAAATTATTAAAATAGTTTCCATTTGTACAACTTATATAGTATCCTGTATCATTTGATGTCAGTTCAACAATACCACCACTGGGTTCAAACGTACCAGCATTTGTCGCTCTGAATGTTCCACCACATCTAATAATACCACCAGTGATAGCATCAACAAAAGAACTCTGTATTGAAATATGGTTATTTGTAATCTCAAAGAGACCATCAGTAAGATTCATGGTTCCCCATAAATTTTGCCACGCTCTATCTTTTGCATACGCAGCATCACTGATAAAGCTTCCTCCATCTATGGTGAGTGTACCAGTTGAAGCCAGTTCGAATTCACCATGCACAAGCACATCGCCATCTCCTACAGCCATAAGCCCGTTAAGAGTGAAGTCTGTATCAATTTCAAGGATACCACCTTTTGTTCCGAAATCGTTTGACCCAGAGTTTCTAATACCTTTTGCTTCCTCGTTTATATTTAGGGATCCTGATACTTTCTTATCAGTTGCATCCCAGACATACATTTCACTCGCTGCGTAATCGTTTACAACTCCATGGACCATTACCGTTTTATTTTGTATCTCAAATTTATTATTTGGATTTATAGTTAAATCACCTTGTAAGATATGAGGTTCAGTAGATGATCCTGAAACATAGGTTCTTTCTCCTGGATTTTTATCAACTACCATATGACCATATACTGCGGAAGCTTCATCATTCCAGGGTCCTCCACCAGTAACACCTTTAAAATAAATCGTATTGTTGGTGGTGGTAGTAAATGAACATCCTGCATCTGTTCGAATCCAACCATATATATTGGTTGTACCGTCTTCAAGAATACCGGATGAACCAGAATAAAAACGAAGAGCATTATGATAATCACTACCAACAGTCAGTATTGCCCCCAAAGTGTTCGTCAGGATTGATCCATAAACATTCATATCATTAGTTACACTTAAGTGGTTTCCGTTCAATGTTAAGTGTCCATTTGTAATTTCGAGATTATTATTGACTACTACATCACTTGTGATTATAATACCATCACTTTTCTCATATCTTGCTTCAGTTCCATCTCTGTTTTGAATAACAACATATTCTTTAGCTTCAGAACTTCCAGATTTGGTTTTTGTTGCCTTGTTTATTTCAACATTATAGAAATTACTGCCAGCACCCATACTCAGATTAGCATTTGTAGGACCATATAATTCTATTGTACCACCAGTTGGATTAAAGTCTGTTCGATCTCCAGTGAAACCATAAGCTGTTCTGATGGTTCCACCTGTTATATTGTTGATCAAATCATGTGCATTGTTATCAATATTAATTCCACATGTTTTAAAATCTATCACGCCGTCTGTCATTTCAACTTCTGCATCAGAAGAATAGGGCCAGTCACTTACAGTTCCAGAAACATTTATAGTACCACCGTAATTATGGATTTCACCATTCAAATCCACCCAGCCGTCATTGGTCAGGTTAATGGTTCCCCCGGGATTCACCCAAAAACCACCAAATAAGCCATTGTTTTCTAAATCTAATGCAGTGAATGTTCCAGAAAGAACATCAATACCTCCTGAAGTCCAATCATAGGTGCTGCAGGTAACAGTATGATTCACATTATTCACTCTTAGAGCTGCTCCGCAATCAACCTCTAAGATGTTAAAGGTCTCATTAGAATTCACATATTGATGGCTTGAGCCATTAAAGATAACTCTGCCTGTTCCTTCTGTAAAACCTGCTGCTCCAACAGAATTTGTCCAATCTCCACCAACAGTAAGTGTATTTCCATCAGGATTAAGAACTCCAGATTCGATCAGCACATCATTTTTAATTTCCAGATCATCATCAAAGGTATTTGTTCCGGATGAGCTGATAGTAAGATTATTGAAATAATCGCCAGCCATAAAATTACTTGTCGAACCAACCCCATCATACTTGATAGTTCCATTATCAAGATGAATGCTACCACTCATATTGTTTATAAAACCAGTGATTACGATTGGTTGGGAACTATAACTCACAAGTTCACATCCAGAATAAATATATAGATTACCAAATATATTCAATGGTTGATTTGACTGACTACTATTCCCCAGATAGGAACTTGATTTATTATTCCTGATATGGTGAAAATATGAATCATCATCTTTACTCCTGATGTAACTAGCATAACTTCCCTGAAAATCTACATAACCACCATTTAAATAGACATTTGCACCATCCTTGAATTCCCAGGTTCCATACACATAGATCGTAGCACTTCCTGTCATGCTGGCACTCGAACCCGCTTCCCAGAAAATGTCATTATTAATAGAGAGACGCGATAAGGTGTTGAGCATATCAATAGTTCCATGCACTGTAGCATCGCCGTTCACTGTAAGAGTTTGATCTTGTATTTCTACAGTAGCACCTGACTGTATTGTAATACTATTACAAACTTTGTCAGAATAATCAACGATACAGGGCATATTTACATTTGGTATTACAACATCTTCTGTAGCATCAGGAACATGACCTAAAGACCAGTTTGTAGCATTTCCCCAATAATGGTTATAATCACCTGTCCAGGTATTTGTAAGACCAACGGCTGCATCAGCATTTACCATTCCATAACCGGTGTATCTATCCCAACCAGGAGTTAGGTCTTCATCTACAACATCAGTAGCAGTAGACCTTAAGATATTTCTTATTTCTGCTGGTGTTAACGAGGGATCTTTTGATTTGATAAGCGCTGCAACTCCTGCGACGTAAGGAGTTGCACAGGAGGTGCCATTAAAATACATATCATAATCTCCTGCAGAAAATCCACCAGCTCCTGTTATGTCAGTTGAAGGAAGTATGGTTGGTGCTATCACATCAACAGCATCTGCGGCATCCTGAGTGTTCACACCATAATTTGAACCCCACCAATCCTCTCCATCACAAGAAAGAAAATCTTTTCTTTCTTCACAAGGAGAAGCTGCACCCACTGCAATGACATGAGAATAATTTGCCGGATAGCGAATATGAGATTGATTATTATTACCAGTAGCAGCAAGTAAGGTTACTCCGTGGTCATACGCATATTCAAGAGCAGCAGTCATTGTAGGGTCAACACCAGGATTTATATCTGAAGAGAAGCTCATACTAGCTACATCTACATTATTATCCCCACAATGGGTTAGGGCATTCGCAGCGGCAGTAAAACTAGGACCTCCAGTACCAACTGAAATCTTTAAGGGCATAATTTTGCAATTTCCAGCTACCCCGGAAACACCGATCGAGTTATTCACTTCGGCTGCTGCAATACCGGCACAACAGGTTCCATGTCCGTATTCGTCCATTGGATCATTATCATTACTTCCGAAATCGTAACCGGCAACACAGTTGTCGTCCAGATCAACATGATTATAATCAACACCCGAATCTATAATCGCTAATATAATACTGGAACTTCCATAACCCTGAGTATCATCCCATGCTTCTTCTATATGAGAATCAAAACCAACCGTGCCAACATCTGGGCCAGTATGACTACTTGTACCTGAATTATAACTAGGCAGTTGAGCAGTGTTATCATGACCCCAGCACTCATCGAAATAGGTATCGTTGGGAGTTGCAGCCCAGTAAAAAATATACTCGGGAATTGCATGTTCTATATATTCATTTGTAGAAATATAGGTTATTGTACCTTCAATATCTGTTCCAACTGGAATAGATAGTAAGTACCATCTATTAAATCCATTTTCTTGCTCCCAGACCTTATCTGCTACAGGCCTGTGAGCTAATGTAATTTTATAAACGTTGATCGATGTTAAGAGATCGTCTAATCCATCCAAACCAGTGCGTGAAAAATCACCGTTTTCTGATAGCACTGAATTTAATCTTTCGGACGCAACTTCCGATAGTTTAACTTTTATTTTATCAGCTGCGTACAAAGGTCTTCCCATACTATCTTCTCTCACATTATACGCAAATGCTGTATGAAGAAATAGCATAAAAAATAAAAATAACATGAACAATTTTTTCATTTTGTCCTCCATTGTAATGTTATTGAAAAAAATTTTAACTTTATGGATAGTAACAAATTAGTGAGCTATATATGTAATAACTTGTACCTATTTAAGAAACCTACACATCATTGTGTTTAAATTTTCGATCACTTCTATATTTTCTGATAATAAATTCCTTATTATAAAATTATTTTGTCAATTTTTTAGTTTTTTTGGCATACCACCAAAATTTTTCAGATTAGTGGCAAAGTACTGACATAAAAATGATTCACAAAGTTTGGGAGACCCTTCTTCACCTGCTGGTGAATCATGGTGACATAAGTATTGTATGTAAAATTTTCAGACTTTCCGAAAAGTTATTTTCCAACAAAAATATCCTGCAAACCGTTTATTCCTAGTACTTACAGAATTTCATTATGTAATTTTTGGAAGTATACATAATAAATGCTTTTAATCGTTCCATATTGTTGCCCAATGCGTCAGCGTTGTGTATTAAGAAAAAAGAAATGATAAGCGCCGCAGGTGCGACATGTATAGAATTATTCATATATCATGACTACAGAGTATTTTAGCATTTCTAAATCAGTCTTCATTTCATTAAGCCCAAATAAAATGGGCTTTGGAAATGAGATTTCTATAATTATTCTCTATCAGAACCTTCCGACAATGTAGACTCCTACAAGATAAGTGCGAATGGTTGCCGAAGGCATTCTTCACAATGGTTACAACTAAAAGGATAGATTCAACACGATATATTTTGTGTATTAACGATAATATCATTTAATTGCGGTTACAAAATAAAATTTCTTTCTATTTGGAACTGGAGCACTCCACGATTCGTTATCAAAAGTTCCTGTTGTATCTTCGGTAAATCCCGAATTAGGATGATCTGATGAATAAATTTTGTATGATATGGCTCCGGGAACAGCATCCCAGGAAATATGAATAGAATCAGAAATTGTGGTTACAGTAACATTTTGCGGAGGATCGATAGAACGAATCCACCTACCGACAATAAACTGACTAATATCAGTTATTCCATCAAAAGTGGCTTCATCAACTGAGGAATTTACGGAATCTGCAGATTGTAAGAAAGCCCAACTTGTATCTGCATTGCTGGAACGTGTGAAAAGTACAATTTGTTCAGGACTTGTTTCGTCATCTGTGGTTATATCTTCGTTGATAGAAAAGGTCAGATCTACATTGAAGGCTCCATCTCCGTAACGATTTACTACCCAGTATTGAAAATCAAAAACAGAATCAGGTTCAATTGGAATGATATTGGGAATTGTGTCTATCCTAGTTACGGTTATTTCTGCTCCGTTTTGTGAACTGAAGTACATTGATAATCCGGTATCTGTAAAATTCACTGTTCCTGCTGTTTCGGTTTGAGAGTTCGAAATCCCACAACCAAAAGGAATGGTGGAATATATCCAATCATCTTCGGTCATATTGACCATAAGATCATTACCACCATAAACTGTTTCTAATGTTTGATTTCCGCTTCCTTCATTAAATTGCCAATTTCCAATCAATCCTGGTTCTGTTCCGATAAGAGATAAATACATATTTTCACGAATTTGCTGAGTTGAACGAGGAATGTTCCATAATCGAATTTCATCCATCTTACCAGCCATATTCCTGTTTAAGGGATCTCCAGGGCTTTGACCGATACAGAGATTGACAGGGGATGATGTTATAGAATTGCTTTGACTTTGAGTAACAACTGATTCCCCATTTAAATATAAAGAAAAATTACTTCCATCATAAACAACTGCAACGTGCTGCCAGGCATTTAAGGTTAAAATATCGGGAGCATTTATCTCCTGCCAGCCGACAATAGAACCAAATACAAAACTCAAGGTTCCGTTAACTCCACCAAAACGGAACACATAACCGGCTTCTGAAACTCCCATCCAATAATCCTTCCCTAAAATTGTATTCTTCCAGAAATTAGTCTTGAAGTCTGTTGGATATATCCAGGCTTCGATTGCAATATTTGTACTAGTTATATCAAATTGAGTATCATTCCCACAATCAATATAATCGTCAATTCCATCAAACTCCAGACTATTACCTGCAAACTGATCTGGCGTATAAACTGAGTAATTCCACGTACAATTATCCAGAATTCCCATAAAACCATTACCAAATTGATCCGTGAATGCACTGGAATCAATATTTACATAAAAATTCCCAATATCAAATGTACTTTGCTTAATTGTTACAACATTGTCAGTAATATTTACCCGAGAACTTGTAGCAGGAATCTGTTCTAAAATTGTTCTATTATCATAATAGATCGTGATATTCTTTCCTGCTTGAGCATAAACATTTTCCTCAAAGGATATTTGAAGACTTTGTTTTATAGCTTTAATTCCATCATCTTCAGGAACTAAATTCGTAAAAATCGGAGCATCAGCATCTATATACAATGAAGATTCAGCAGCAAAAGCTGATCCCAGAAAACCATTGTCTACTGCCTGTACGCTCCAGTAATACGTTCCAGTAAGTAAATTTTTTATTGTCCAGGAAGTATTATTGAACTGGCTTCCATAATCAGCAATTTTCCTGTACCCATCATATAAACCTCCCACAAAAGCTCGTGGGGAAATGATATCGACTCCTCCCGGAATTATGCCCATTCTTAAATTATAAGTTAATCCTAAAGATGGAGTTTGTGCATCTGTAGCAGCATTCCATTGTAGAATGATTTCCTTTCCGGCTTGTGAATATGAAAGAAATGATGGCGGATTTGGTGCAGTATTAACTACTAAATTATTATTGCTGAAAACTTTAGCTATCAGACCTGAGTTTGACACCCCACATAGGAAAAGATCCAGATCGCCATCATTATTATAATCTCCCCATGCTGATGAACTATATAATACATCAGGCAAACCATGATCTGGTGTCATATTAAATATATCTCCTCCCATATTCTTATACAGTTCTGTTTTCTTAGTAATGTCTTGCTTTGCACCATGAATAACAAAGTCAAGTAATCCATCATTATCAAAGTCTCCCCAATCCACATCACCTGCATGTAATCCCCAGAAACCTAAAATCTTGGTTGAAAAACTATTATCAACATTTTTGTAAAGAATTGTACAAAATTGGTGTGAACTACTATAATTTTCTCCCATTAACAAGATGTCGAGATCACCATCATTGTCATAGTCCCCCCATTTACACACAGGACTAGGATAATTATCGGGATCAATCTCAAATGCAGAAAAATTACAATTATTATTCTGATAAATTCTGGTTGCACCTCCTGCTAAAAGCAAGTCGATGTCGCCATCTCTATCATAATCACCACCTGATATAGATCTACTACTACCTAAAACTATACCTGAATTATTAAATACACCGTTATTGTTAGTAAATATTGATGAAGAGTGATTTCCATACCCATTGGCAAACAGTAAATCCAAATCACCATCATTATCATAGTCAGCCCATTCCGAATAAAAAGAATTTGGAAGATTTGAAACTGTATTAGTAAATATACCTCCGCTGTTATTATATAGAATACTGGGACTATCAAAAAAACAGCATATCAGATCAAGATCATTGTCATTATCATAATCTCCCCACTTTATGGACAAATATTCGTTATTAGGTATTGCTGATACAATTTCTGTAAATACACCAGCATCATTGCGATATAATTTTGCTACATACTGCATATAACCATCTCTTCCAGAATATACAATATCCAAATCACCATCATTATCATAATCTCCCCAATCACATGTCCAACCCTCAACAGGATACAAGCCAGCCCCAATATCTGTGAATTGCTGAGCGGAAAGTGAGCAGAAGGAAAAGAAAACTATAAAGAATACTATACTTTTTTTCATACAATCCTTCTTACATTGAATCTGTATTATTTTACTGGATCTGCACTAAGTTATGTCAAATAAAAAAATCTACAACAGTACAAGAAGGAATGTCCATATTAAAACATATTTTTGTTTCATAATAAATGAAATTATTAGTTCAATGCTTTCACATAATAGAATTTTTTAGTCCCAGAAAACGCTGTAGTCCATGAAGGACCATCAAATGTTCCTGTTGTGTCTTCTGAAAATCCTATATATGGATTATCAGAAGAATAGACTTTGTATGAAGTAGCTCCTGCAACAGCATCCCAGGTAAGTTGAACATCTGTACTGATGATGTTAATTTTTACATCCTGAGGTGGAGTAAGAGTTGAAGTTTGATCAAAATAATATGCTCCCATATCAGCTCTTGTGCTGTCAGGATCGAGAGGTGAAGTTGGATCACCGGCATCTATACAAGGGGATTTTGAAGCATCTGGAATCGGAAAATTAGTCCAGCTTAAATGGAAATCATCATTTGCAGCATCCACGAAAAGCGGATCAGAAGTAAGTTCATTTAATGATGTAACATTATAATTTCCATTAGTATTATTATAGAAGCAATTGTAATTTACTGTAACCGGTGAAAATACATAAATTGCCCTTTTATCACTGTATTCAATATTATGATTTGAAAAGATGTTATTTTTTATAGTTGTCGTATAAGGTGCCGGATTAACTGAATATATTCCACTTCCAAATCCTGATCCTGCTAGTACGTTAATACTTGCATTTGAGTAAAATGTATTATTGATTATGGTACAAACCGTGCAATAAGAGGAGATTCCACCACCATATCCCCAACTGCCATAATTAGATTTTGCTGTATTTGAACAAATTATATTATATCTAATTGTAACAGTTCCAGAACAATAGCAGTAGATACCACCTCCATAACCAGTACCGTTGTAATTAGGGGCTGCTATATTATTGGTTATGCGGCAATACTGGATTATTGGACTGGTACCAGCCCCATAGCACGCTATACCTCCACCATTTCCCATTGCACCACCTGCAGTTGTCCCTCTATTGTTAGTAATCCAACATCTCTCAATCACCGGATCTGCTCCATCGCAGATCAATATACCACCACCATAATAAGTATATATAGAAGGGTAATCATTAGCAGCAAGCCCATTCTGTATTTTGAAACCTCTTATGCGCGTAGAAGTTGTAACTGATGAACCTTGTATGGTGAATATTCTACTCATTCCTATATTTGATATAATACATAGAGCCGAATCTGGTTGAGCATCCTCCCACCCACTACCATCTCCATCATCAGAGGTTATTTTTCTATTTGTGGTAAGTATTAAATCTGCTGAACCACCTCCAACGGTATAAGAACCATATTTTACCAGAATTGTATCTCCATCACTTGAAACATTAATAGCTGTAGAAATAGTTTTCTTTGCAGTAATCCAGCTTATGCCATTACCAGTGTCGTCAGGTTGTAAGCTATCAACAAAGAATGTATTTGCATTTACAAGTTTAGTAACGAAAAAAGAAAGAATAATTATTAAACAAAAGTTTGCTTTTTTCATTTTTTTCTCCTTGAAATAATGAATTGGTTTTTACTTTATTGTATCGCTGTCACATAATAAAATTTCTTACTCTCTGAAATTGCTGTCATCCAACTTACGTCATCAAATGTGCCACTGATGTCTTCTGTAAAATCAGAGTAAGGATTATCAGAAGAATAGACTTTGTATGAAGTAGCTCCTGCAACAGCATCCCAGGTAAGTTGAACATCTGTACTGATGATATTAATTGTAACATTCTGAGGTGGAGTAAGAGTTGAAGTTTGATCAAAATAATATGCTCCCATATCAGCTCTTGTGCTGTCAGGATCTAAAGGTGAACTGGGATCTCCACTATCGATACAAGGTGATTTTGTTGAATCAGCAACAGGAAAATTTGTCCAGCTAAGATGATAATCTTCATTCGCAGGATTTACAAATAATGGATCCGCATCAATGCAGCCAGTCCCAAACCAGGATTGACCTGTACCATTTTTAACATCTGAATATGTTACGGTAATAGAACGATCAATATTCCAATAATTGATCTCATCGGGAGTGTTGTCCCACAATATACAATTCACTAAATTATAATCCGAATACCCGTTATATATGCCACCCCCACTACTGGTTGCAGTATTTCCAGTGATGGTTACATTCGTTAGAACAAGCGAGCTCCAATCCCAGCAACAGATACCGCCACCTGTCGATCCAGCGAAATTTCCGCAAATGAGAACATCAGTTAAACTTGGATTACAATAATTCCAACAGAACATACCACCACCATCCAACCCTGTTGCCACATTATTGCTTATGATCACATTGATCAGCGTAGGACTGGAATAATTTCCACACCAGACTCCTCCTCCATCTAAGGCAGCTGTATTATTAGTGATCACACTATTCTTAATAAGAACATCAGATGAATTATTGCAGCGAATTGCACCACCTGCACCTTCAGGAAAACTTCCTGTTGCGTTTCCATATTCGAAGGTGCAATATATCATAGATGAACCATCCTGTCCATTTGTATTACTATCAACAAATCTCAATCCATACCAACCTGTCACGTGATCCAATGCCGTAAAAAGAATGATTTCAGAACTGGTTCCTTCAGCAATTAATCTACCGTAAACAATAAATTTGTAATGCCCTGAAAAAGTGACTTGTACTCCGGGTTCAATAACGAGTTCATCTCCGATCTGGATACTAATTTCACCATCTATAATGTAGGGACTATTTGCATACGTCCAGATACCGCTTACATTTCCTGCAGAAATATGTGTGTCAGCATGAAGAATACCTATCCCAAATAAGATCCAAATTAATACAATCAATTTTTTCATTGTTTCTCCTTTCTTTGTGACCTTATTCCAATAATATAAAACCCTTTTAAAATGATATTCTTTATTTTAATTTTTTTATTTATGTTAATTTTTTATCCAGCCATTTTAATCGTGAAATTGTACAGTGAGATTTGATAATAATTTTTCACATAATATTTTGTTTTTATAAAATTTATTTTTTGTCAAATTTTTAACTTCAACTTTCTAAAGGATAATCTAATCTCTAACACAGCGAATAGAAAAACCATAGTACTTCAAGCAATTGTTACGATTTACATACTTATTATTGTAGTACAATACTCGATACCAGGCATTGCCACTACTTGTTTCAGCAGTTGACCAAAAACACCCAACCTCTCCAATACTGATGAAATTACCAACCCAAAAGCGCCCCCCGGCTGGCAACGCTGTATAACCACTTTCATTTGTAGCTCCAGTATTGGGTGGATTCCAATGTTCATAACCTGTCTCTTTAAGCTTGCCCCCTTCAGTACTTCCTCCAATATAATTAACTAATGTATTCCAATCTTCATCTGTTGGTACATGCCAACCTTCTGGTGCAAGTCGTCTTGGGTCATCTACTGTATACCAGTTATAAAGAATACCGTATTCATCTATGTATGTAGTGTCATTATCATAAACACAATACGAACCTATTACAAGATTGATCCAAGTGTTGGTGTTTGTAACATTTGGTATGGCATCACCATTACTATAATGAGTTACTTTGAGGTTCTCTGCCATCCAGCATTGGTTACCAATTTGGATAGTCTGGTACACATTGCCATCTATGTCAGTTACTGATTCACATGGATTGATAGCTGTTACATAATAAAAATATTTTGTGCTGGCAGTTGCAGCATCTTCATCAATATAATCAGTGGTAAGGGAACTATCAATTATACCAAAATCAGTATAAGCTTGTGTAGAGCGATATATATAATACATATCTGCATCTGTTGAATCTGACCATGCTAACATAACATCATTATCAACTATAGAAACTGTTATATCTGTTGGGGGTATAAAAATATCAGCAAATACGAAGTATGAACACACAAAAACAAAAAATAATAAAATAGAGATCTTTTTCATTTTTTCTCCTTTCATATTTATTTTCTATTAATGTTCAATCACTTACAGATATTTACTTTCCGATATTATTGAATATTAAAAAACTAAATTTCTGATAAATACTTATAAATTCTTTTCAGGTGATTTGCATATCTCAATGAAATTAGTATAAAGCTGTTTTAAGAAGAGAAGAAGTTCTCAGTTTTTTCAGAAAGAATCACAAAAGTAGAATAAAATCAATACCTGAAATTATTCAACTGTCTTTACACATCTCACAGAGAAACCAAGTCTGAATGGGGCATTGTATCGCATTATTGTTGTAACATTGCAATCTATCTCCCGGTGCATTGCGGAGGTACTATCATATTCTGTAGAAGTCCAAAATTGACCCCAAAAGGTTAAATCAACATATGTGCCACCCATAAAATGACGGAAACCACCACCTCGGGCTGTGAATCCACTGCAGTTACATCCAGAAGAATTATCAGGGCATACACATAAAGGATCACCACACTCTTCCATAAACCAGTGTTCTGTGCCACCTTCTTTTAGCATGGCACCCTCAGTTGTTCCTCGATAATCCATAGAATCTGCCTGAGCTTGAGTCATGCCAAGGTACATCTCCATTTGTTTCCAATCATCATCAGTGGCTACATGCCACCCTTGAGGAGCTAAACCACGAGAATCATTTACTGCAAACCAATTGTAAAGATTCCCATAATCTTCAATATTGGTTGGATCGTTATTAAAATAACAATACGCACCAGAGGATGCATTTGCCCATGCAGTATCACTCGTAATATGGGTAATAGCATCACCGTTACGATAATGGGTCACCTTCAGGTTCTCGACAATCCAGCATTGGTTGCCAATCTGAACAGTCTGATATACATTTCCATCAATATCAGTAACTGTACCACATCCTGATGTGCCTTCAGCTGTTACATAATAAAAATACTTAGCACTTACAGCACCAGCTCCTGTATCAGTATATTCTGTAGTTGTGGAACTATCAATAATAGTAAAACCAGTATAAGCATCTTCAGAGCGGTAGATATAATACTTATCAGCACTGGCTGGGTCTGACCAAGACAGGTCAATATCATTTCCATTGATAACAATGTTTACATCAATTGGGGAATCTGCATGAAGCACGGAGATACAAACAAGTAGTAAACAAAATAAAATGGTAAGTCTTATACCATTGTTCTCAAATTTATACGACTTTTTTAACATATAACCTCCATAAGGTATTAATCTTATTACATAAAGTTAACGAACATATTTCCTTAGACTTTGCACCACAATTTCACAATTACATCCAGTTTCTAATCATCTAATCTTACTTTCTAACATTATTATTTTTGCTGTCAATTTTTTAACTGAGTCTTTACAGAGTTGCTTGAAAATTCTGTTCTATTTTAACTATACTATAGGGTTGTACTGAACTGAAGTCCGGACCAATCTATATGTATTTTTTGGACTTTTAACCTCTGAATTTTTCAGATTTATCGGAAGCTTCCGAGTATTGAAAAAAATTATTAATATCGTTAAAACATTCGGATGTTCCAGAATTTACATTCTGGAACAATCAGAAGTTTCTTAATAAACAAGTTCTCTAATCACCTCGCCCCAGCGTGGTAATGAGGAATAACTGTATATATATATATTCCTTAGTGAATCTAATATTCGTATGAGTAGATCATAAATTGATTTATATATCGGTAAATTCTCTTATTTTTCAAAACATTAATCACATATTATAAAATTTTAGAATACATTGACTGTGTTAATGTTAAATCGAAACCTCATTTAAATGCTGTGTTATTTAACAAGGTAGGTAGTCGATTTACTCTATAATTTTTACAAATAAAAAAATGAGCTTCACTCTTCAGCTTACTGTCTGAAATCCGAATAGAAAATAAAAATCAATCCCTAACACAACGAACAGAATAGCCAGATGTTTTATGAGAGTGGTAGCGACTGACCCCCGATGCCCAACTATCAACAGCTCGGTTCCAGCCGCCTGTAATATAATATTCTGAAGAAGACCAAAACCATGCGGTATAACCAAGGTTGTAGAAATTACCATCCATAGTTCCCGCGCGGTACCCACCAGGAAGTGCTTTAAAACAACTTCTTCCAAATGCAGGATTTTCTACTAAATCTCCATCCGACCATAAATCACTTCTTCCTGCTAACTTACTACCTTCATTTGAACCTCGCAATCCCATATTATTAGCATGTGATTCGATCATGCCGAGATTCATCTCTAATTGCTTAATCTCATCATCAGTAGGTACATGCCAACCACAAGGGCAAATACCACGACTATCATCAACAGCATACCAGTTATAAAGATTTCCATATGTAGCAGCATTAGAAGGATCATTACCCCAAAAGCAATATGCACCTATGTCTGTACTTATCCAATCACTAATACTGGTGAGATGAGAAATTTCATCACCATTTTTATATGTAGTCACTTTCAGGTTCTCTGCCATCCAGCATTGGTCACCAATCATTACTGTCTCATACACATTTCCATCAATATCTTCCACTGTTGTGGGGCAATCACCCTTAAGACAACGAACAGAAAAGCCATTTATCTTCTCATATCCGGTCCTGGAAACCTGTGAATGATCGTAACTAACTTCCCGGGCTAAAATACAGTTATCAATTCTTTCTGTAGAAGACCAAAAGTAACTTCTATTTCCTATATCTGCAAAGTACAAATTAAAACCCCAGCGACATCCACCAGGAAGTGTTTTAAAACCACTCAAGCCAAATTCAGAGTTAGAGTCTAAGACACCATCAGTCCATAAGTCTTCTCTTCCTGCTAACTTGCTGCCTTCATTTGTACCACGCCATCCAACATCAATAGCCTGTGATTCCTCCATACCAAGATAAATTTCTAGTTCCATAATCTCATTATCTGTTGGTATGTGCCAACCAACCGGTGCCAATTCTCTAGCATCATTAACAGCATACCAGTTATAAAGAGCCCCATAAGTATCTGCATTAAAAGGATCATTATCATAATAGCAATAAGCACCTGAGGTTGTAGCCGCCCATAAATATTTATCAGTTATTTGAGGAATTAGTTCATCATTTCTATAAGTAGTTACTTTAAGGTTTTCTGCCATCCAGCATTGGTCACCAATCTCTATTGTTTCATATACATTTCCATCATTATCTTCAACGAATGTAGGGCAGGTAGTATGAACAGCTGTTATATAATAAAAATATGATGTGCTTTTAGTTTTAGCATCTATATCTGTATAACAAGTGATAAATGAACTATCTATTATGTCAAAATCTGTATAAGGTTCTGTAGAACGGTAGATATAATACATATAAGCATCCGTTGTATCTGACCACAATAAGTAAATATCGTTGTCATATACTTCTATAGAAAGATCGTATTGTGGTTGAGCTAAAAGATAATATGATAAAGAAATTATTAGGATACATAAAACGATTATTTTTTTCATGTTACCTCCGATCATTAAATTAATTATTTTTTTTGCTTTATGTTAATTGTTCATTTTCATTTTAGCCTTATTCTGATTTAGTAAGTTATAAACAAAAATTATTTTTTATTATCTTTTTTATTAATTTTATTGTCAAATTTTTCATAAAATTCCCTCAATAACTCAAAATTTTCATAGACATACCTACTTCATTTGCAATTTATTTTTAAGAAGGTATTAGTATTATCGAGGATATCATTGTAAAAGATTTCAGATGCATCACTGCTGGTAACCAACTGATCACTACTGCCATTGAAAGTAATAGTCCCAGTTACTTCCCCAAAACCAGCATCTACTACATTATTCGTCCAGTTGCCGCCAATATAGATATCGTATTGTGACAAATAATACGAATCTAATTCACCAGACAAAATCTCCAGGTTGTTAGTGATGGTAATATCTGACAAAGATATATCTCTGCCGAACTGTTAAATATAAAATCATGGAAATAGTTATTATTAGAGTAATCACATATTATAAACGGAAAACCACAAGTTCCAGTAAATTCTACTTGCCCACCAGTAGGTTGAAAAACATTTGGCTCATAAGCATTGAATGAATGACCTGTCCTTATTATTCCTCCAGTAATGTTATCATTAAAGCTTGATTGCAACCAAATACTGTTATGAGTTATCTCAAACAACCCTGAACTCAAATTCAATGTGCCATACATGTACTGCCACACTCTATCTTTTGCATAAGCAGCATCGCTGATAAAGCTTCCTCCATCTATTGTACCAGGAAAGTCTTCATCAAAATCAGGATTATTACCAATCCATAAAAGGTTATCGCTATGACCACACGTGCCAGCGCTTCCAAAAACATACTCTACACCATTTTTATAGAATTTGATATTTGTTGTTGAATAGACAACAGCAATATGTTGCCATGTGTTTAGATCAACACTTGTAGCATTCCAACAATTACCTCCAGTAAAAACTCCCCAGTTATTATTCTCAATGAGTAACGCTCTGTCATATCCTCCATTATCATGAGTGACAACCTGCCTTCGATTTGCATGCCCTCCATGTCCACCACCTCCGTAATCTGTCGGATATACCCATGCAGACATCGTAAGGTTAGGAACAACAGCTGGATTTATATCGACAGGGGTCATTACTTTGTCATTATCACCATCAAACTGCAATGCCATTCCAGCATCCTGACAGAATAATAGATTGGTAATAAAAACCAATGTAATACAAAATAATACTGGTTTCATCATAAAACACCTTGGTTTTTTAAAATAACTGTGAGACTAATTCAATGCTTTTACATAGAAAAATTTGCTAACCCCGGTTTTTAATTGACTCCAGGTTGTATCACTAACTTCTGCCTCAAAAGTCCAGGGAGGAAGAGCATAGGGATCATCGGATGAATATATTTTATATGAAGTAGCATTTTCTACGTGATCCCAGTGCATGTAAATAGAATCTGCATCAGTGGTGATAACAACATTTTGAGGAGGTGTTATATCACCAGTATAGAGCGTATCATGAGTAGCATTTGTGTAGGGAATATATGTTACTAAACCCAAAGCAGGTGAATCGAGTTCATCGTATATTTTGCAATCTATCGTAGAACTACTGATCGTTCCCCAATACACATATGAAGCAGTCACATCGGATGTTCCATTATAGAAATCATATATACCATTTCCATATATATCATTCCATTCAGAAAGACTACTTCCAAAAGTAGGTTCACATGCATTCACAAGATAAATCCCATAGTTTGTATTATTAATTATCTGGTTATGAGTATTAAATTCAGCACACGCACCATCACCATAGAATCCGATACTATTATTCTGTAGGATGCATTGATCAAAAGTTAATGAATTCGGATTATCAGCATATACAGCTCTTGCATTTGAATAATATGTCGCATACTCGATAGTACAATGCTCTAATGATCCTTCAGATCCATTCTGATATCCAAGCCCATACCAACCATCATCCGTATGTCTCCTGGTAAAGAGTATACCTCCCCTATCAGAATCCGTACCTTCCCCATTAAGCGTTCCATAAATAGTTATGTATTTCCCATGCTCAAATCGTACCGTTACATTATCTTTTATTGTAAGTATTCCATCCGACTGTATTGTTGGATTATCAGTGATGATAAA